>Ga0307416_100000124_pt1 | contig 46509 bp, 54 predicted proteins | sample DK1Cmetagenome_2_FD_203821 | JGI IMG/M metagenome (GOLD analysis project Ga0307416, IMG submission 203821) | Maize rhizosphere microbial communities from greenhouse at UC Davis, California, United States - DK15-C-3 | ecosystem: Host-associated > Plants > Roots > Rhizosphere > Soil | place...
CCCGCGACCCTCACCTTGGCAAGGTGATGCTCTACCAGCTGAGCCACGTCCGCGCATCCTGCAACCAAGCGGCTCGGGTGCGATCAGAAACCATAGCCGAGGCTAAGGCCGGAGTCCAAACCTGTTCACAACGAAGTGCCGCATGAGCCGCACTGTAGTGCAAACCAAGATCACCGTGGCTCGATAACCTGACCTGGTGCAACTCACCGCCTCCGTTCCAGAAGCTCCGTCGGGACAGGTCAGGATCTGGTTGAACGGTCGCCTTTACGACGAACCACACGAAGCCGCTATCGCTACCACCGACCACGGTCTGCTGGTCGGGGATGGAGTCTTCGAGACCCTTAAGGTCACCGAGCATGGTGCCTTTGCGGTACGCCGACACCTGCATCGGATGTGTCGCTCAGCCGGCGCTCTCGGCCTTCCGGCGCCTGATCACACAATGATCCAAGAGGGCATCGCTGCGGTCCTCGAGGGCCGTGACTTCCCTCGGGGCAAGCTGCGAATCACCTACACCGGTGGTCGCGGACCTTTGGGATCCGAGGCGGCGTACGGCCCGCCCTCCTTGGTCGTCGCACTGGCGCCAGCGGAGGCCGCGGCACCGGTGACCTCGATCGTGACTGCGCCCTGGACCCGCAACGAACGCGGCGCGCTGGCCGGTGTGAAGTCCACCTCATACGCGGAGAATGTTCGAACTCTTGGCTATGCGGCTGAGCGTGGCTGCAGTGAAGCGATCTTTCTGAATACCGCCGGTCATGTCTGCGAAGGAACAGGTACCAATATTTTCTTGGTGTTCGGGGACACGATCGTCACTCCGCCCCTCAGTTCGGGTCCGCTCGCCGGAGTCACCCGAGAGTTGATCATGGAACGCACGCCGGTGGAGGAACGTGACCTCACTCTCAATGAGGCGAAGATGGCAGACGAGGCCTTCCTGACGTCCTCGATGCGCGACATCCAAGGCATAGAACGCTGGGACGATCAGGTTTGCCGTCAAACGCACCACCCGGTAACTCAGTCACTTGCCAAGCGCTTTGCAGAGTGGTTTGAAGCAGATATCGATCCATAACGGCGCCTCGATACCACTCAAGCGCCATAGCCTTGCTAGATGGAGGATGTCGTCATTGTCGGCGCCGGTCCAGCCGGACTGGCTGCTGCGGCGATGTTGCGGGCACATCAGATCGACGCCATCCTGCTCGAGCGTGGACGCCGCATCGACCGAAACCCGAAGCCTTATCGCGGTAAAGATGTTCTGGTTATTGGCGCAGGCAACAGCGGCACCGAGATCGCACTCGATCTCGCGCAAGGAGGTGCTGGACGAGCTCGGATCGCTATACGGACACCCCCAAATATCTTGCCGCGTGACATGAGAGGTTTCCCCATACAGTTGATCGGAATTGCGGTCCAGCGGATGCCGCCTCGTCTATTGGATCCGCTGTTTGGTGTGTTACGACGAGCGGCCATCCCCGACTTGAGCTCCCATGGCCTGCCGCTTCCTAGCGCGCCATTTTCACAGTTCCAAAGCACGGCCACCGTGCCGGTCTTCGATGTCGGCTTCATCGACGCCGTACGCAACGAAAGCATTGAGGTCGTGCCGGCCGTTACGGCGCTTGACGGCCGAGCCGTTGTGCTGGCTGACGGATCACGGGTGTATCCGGACACCATTCTCGCGGCGACCGGCTACCGCCCCGGTCTTGAGCCGCTGGTCGGCCGTGTCACATCGATTGGACGGCACGGCATTCCAGGCCCGCAGCCGCGTCTTCACTTCCTCGGAATCGGCATAGCGATCTCTGGTTTTCTGTACCAAGTCGGCAAGGACTCTCAGCGGCTGACAGGTGAAATCGCGACCGAAACCGGACGTAGTCCTCGACGACACCAGCGAGGGCTAGCGCAAAATCCACGGCGCAGAGATCACCATTGGCAGTAGCCCTAGCAAAACCCACGGACTGTACGGCTTCCGGCGATTGATCAACAAGATCGCGGCAGCCGTGGCTAAGCCGAGGACTCCAGTCATGATCCACAAACCAGTAACGCTGAACGATGGCAGATCTTGATCACCGCGGACTGCCAAATAGGCAGCCAGGACTGCAGAGAACGTACCGAAGACGATGGCCACAAGACCTGACACGATCACCCGCTGCACCAGGTCAAGGCTGTGGGCCTCGCGTTCCCGCCTAGCGGAGTGGCCACTCGGTTCGGTCATCTCCACAGCTTGCCCCACCTGTCTCTAGGTGCCGACCCCTTGCGTGCCGCTCTCAGAGGTTTCGCCAGATATTGGCGTCGACTCTTCGGTCTCACCCTCCACCGTGACCTGACGTCGCCCGCCGCCGTCTGTCTTTACCTGAACTTTCCGCGGCTGCGCGGCCTGGGTCATCGGCAAGTCAAGATGCAAAACTCCGTCGGCGTACGAGGCCTGAATATTGTCCGTGTCAACCGTGTCACCCAATTGCAGCTGCCTGGTGAAGGTTCCTTGGGGCCGTTCGGCGATCAGTATGTTTTGGCCTTGCTGATATTCGGCGCGGCGCTCTGCCTTGATCGTCAACACGTTCCGCTCGGTCGTGATATCGACGCTGTCTGGATCTACTCCCGGCAGGTCGACGCAGACATGGAATCCGTTCTCGGTCTGCCAGACATCCATGGGCATTCCCATGGGGGTACGAGTCCCCGACAGCAGCTGGTTTGTCAGCCGATCCATCTGGCGAAACGGATCCCCAAACGGGTCGAATCGCAACACGCTCATGCGGCAACCTCCTCGATGCGGATGCTGATAGATCAACAGGATGCTCTACCCGGCACGAGTCTTGGTAAACGCACCAAGCCGCATGATCTCACGCGGTCGATTACGAGGCGATCAGTCGTCGAGCGTGGCGATCGGGACGGCTGGAGCCATGGATGAGTCAACTGAATCCCGGAAGTAATCGATCGTGCGCAACAGGCCCTCTCGGAGCTCCACACTCGGCTCCCAGCTCAGGACTTCTTTGGCGAGCGTGATGTCGGGTCGACGGCGGATCGGGTCATCGGCCGGGAGCGGCAGCCGCTCGATGGAAGAGCTGCTTCCGGTCAGCTCGATTACAAGGTCCGCCAGCTCCGCGATCGTAAACTCACCAGGGTTGCCGAGGTTGACCGGACCCGTAACGGCGTGCGGCGTACCCATCATCTGCAGCAAACCGTCAACAAGATCATCCACATAGCAAAAAGACCGACTCTGCGTGCCCTCCCCATAGATCGTGAGCGGCTCGCCCCGCAATGCCGACATCACGAAGTTGGAAACCACCCGGCCATCTCGAGGATGCATTCGCGGACCGTAGGTATTGAACAAACGGACGACCTTGATGTTCAGATCATGCTGGCGCCAGTAGTCGAAGAACAGCGTTTCTGCGGCTCGCTTGCCCTCGTCATAGCAGGCCCGAGGGCCGATCGGATTGACGTGACCCCAATAGTCCTCTCGTTGCGGATGGACCTCAGGATCGCCGTACACCTCGGAAGTGGAAGTCAGCAGGATCCGTGCCTTCGTCCGCTTCGCCAGGCCGAGCATATTGATCGACCCATGCACCGCAGTCTTCGTCGTCTGAACTGGGTCGCGCTGGTAGTGCACGGGCGAGGCGGGGCACGCTAGGTGATAGATCTCGTCGATTTCAACATAAAGAGGAAAGGTCACATCGTGCCGGAGCAACTCAAATCGAGGATGCTCGCGCAGGTGCTCAACGTTCGACCTCGTTGAGGAATAAAAGTTATCGACGCACAGCACCTCGTGTCCGGACTCCAGTAGTCGCTCGCAGAGATGGGACCCGATGAACCCCGCTCCGCCTGTCACGAGCACCCGTTGACCGTCGAACATCACAGACCTTAGTTTCGAATGGTGGGCGATACTGGATTCGAACCAGTGACCTCTTCGGTGTGAACGAAGCGCGCTACCACTGCGCCAATCGCCCGCTGAAGCGACGCCCACGATATCTCACACGACCCTCGGCGGAGTGAGGTCTAGGCTTACCCGGGGCCTCATGCCCGGAAACCATGCACAGGAAGGAATCGATTGTGTCCACCATGTCCATCACCATCGCAGCAGGCGGCGTCAGCCAGCAGCGAGTGACGGACGCGACCACTACCGGACTCGATCTCTTCGGTGACGACCCGACAATCGTGGCCGTACGCGTGAACGGCGAGCTACGAGACCTCAACCGCACCCTTCCGCAGGACGCCCTCGTTGAGCCGGTCAAGATCGAGAGCCCAGAGGGGCTCGATATCTTGCGACATTCCACGGCACATGTGGCCGCTCAGGCCGTCCAGTCGCTGCACGATGACGCCAAGCTCGGCATTGGTCCGCCGATCAAGGACGGCTTCTACTACGACTTCGATGTCGCAGCGCCGTTCACACCTGATGATCTTCGCCAGATTGAAAAGGCCATGACCAAGATCATCAAGGAGCGGCAGCGCTTCCAGCGTCGAGCAGTCAGTGATGACAAGGCGCGCGCCGAGCTTGCCGCGGAGCCGTACAAGCTGGAGTTGATCGCTGACAAATCCGCAGCCGCCGCCGATGAAGAGGCAAGTGCAGAGGTCGGCGCGGGCGAGCTGACGATCTATGACAACCTGCGGCGGGACGGCTCGGTTGCTTGGAAGGATCTCTGCCGGGGTCCGCATGTACCGCACACCGGCTATATACCGGCCTTTGCCCTTACCCGGAATTCAGCGGCGTACTGGCGCGGCGACCAGAACAACAACCAACTGCAGCGGCTCTATGGGACCGCTTGGCCCAGCCGGGACGAGCTCAAGGCGTACGAGACCCGCCTTGCGGAGGCCGCAAAGCGTGACCACCGCAAGCTTGGCGTCGAGCTGGACCTGTACTCCTTTCCCGACGAGATCGGCTCCGGTCTAGCGGTGTTCCACCCCAAGGGCGGACTGCTGCGCAAGATCATGGAGGACTATTCGCGGCAGCGGCATATCGAGGCCGGCTATGAGTTCGTGAACACCCCGCACATCAGCAAGGCCGAGTTGTTCAACATCTCCGGCCATCTGGGCTTCTACGCCGACCTGATGTACCCGCCGATGCATGTTGACGAGGAACGGCATGCCGATGGCGGTCTGAAGCGCCAGGGTCAGGACTACTACCTGAAGCCGATGAACTGTCCCATGCACTGCCTGATCTTTCGGTCCAGGGGACGGTCGTATCGCGAACTGCCGCTGCGACTGTTCGAGTTCGGCAGCGTCTATCGCTACGAGCTATCGGGTGTGGTGCATGGGCTGACTCGGGTCCGGGGGATGACGCAAGACGACGCGCATATCTACTGCACCGTCGATCAGATGCAGGACGAGCTGATCTCGCTGCTGCAGTTCGTGTTGGAGCTGCTCACCGATTACGGGTTGACCGACTTTTATCTGGAGCTGTCGACGCGTGACCCGGAGAAGTCGATCGGCTCCGAGGAGGATTGGGAACGCGCCACCGAGGCGCTGCGGCAGGCTGCGGCGGTCTCAGGGCTGGACCTGGTCCTGGATCCTGGCGGTGCGGCGTTCTATGCGCCGAAGATCTCGGTTCAGGCCCGCGACGCCATCGGCCGCAGCTGGCAGATGTCGACCATCCAAGTTGATCTGATGCTCCCAGACCGTTTCGACTTGGAGATCACGGCACCCGACGGCACTCGACAGCGGCCCGTCATGATCCATCGCGCCCTGTTCGGCTCGGTGGAGCGCTTCATCGGTGTGCTCGTGGAGCACTATGCAGGAGCGTTTCCACCCTGGCTGGCGCCGGTGCAGGTGATCGGCATCCCGGTAGCGGGGGAGCACAACACATACCTGGAAAGCGTGGCCGCGAGATTGCGGGCAGCGGGTGTTCGGGTTGAGGTCGACACCTCCGATGATCGGATGCAGAAAAAGATTCGCAATGCCGAACGGGTCAAGGTGCCCTACATCCTCATTGCCGGCAGTGAAGATGCGGCCGCCAACGCCGTCTCGTTCCGCTACCGCGACCGACGGCAGAAGAACGGCGTCCCCATCGACGCCGCGATCAGCGAAATTAACGGTGACATCGCGGCGCGCCGGCAAGTCTGATGACCGCAGATTCCGGCGCTCTTGAGGATCCAGCCGCTCATCCTGGCACTCCCGACGGATTCGAGCGGTTGTGGACCCCGCACCGGATGGTCTACATCCAAGGTGAGAACAAGCCGGCCACCACCGAACAGCAGGAGTGTCCCTTCTGTGCCGTCCAATCTCGCGACGACCGCGAAGGACTGATCGTGCATCGCGGCGACCTGGCGTACGCGGTCCTCAACCTCTATCCCTACTCGCCCGGCCACTTGCTGATCTGCCCGTACCGCCATGTCGCGGACCTCACCGAGCTAGAGCATGACGAACTGCTCGCCCTCGGCATCGTCACCCAGGACGCCATGCGTGTGCTGCGCGCCGCAAGTTCACCGCATGGCTTCAATCTCGGGATCAACCAAGGTGCGGTCGCGGGCGCCGGAATTGCAGCCCATTTGCACCAGCATGTGGTGCCGCGCTGGGCGGGAGACGCCAATTTCTTTCCCGTCGTCGCGCAGACTAAGGCGCTGCCACAGTTACTGGATCAAACCTGGGAAATCGTCCGCAACAGCTGGGACTCCTACGCCGCCTCGGGCCACAGCTGATGCTCGAAAGGTCCCGATGCTAGAGCGTTTCAGGGGATTATCCGCCACCTTGCTTGGTCCGATCGCGCGGATGTTGATCAAGTTGGGCGTCTCACCCGACGTCGTCACGATCATCGGCACTATGGGCGTGGTGCTCGCCGCGCTGATCTGTTTTCCCCAGGGCTGGCTCTGGCAGGGCGTCTTGATCGTTGTCATCTTTGTGATCTCGGACATGATCGACGGTCTGATGGCCAAGATCACCGGCACGGCAAGCAATTGGGGCGCCTTCTTGGACTCCACCTCCGATCGGCTTGGTGATGCTGCGGTGTTTGGCGGCATCCTGCTCTACTTCGTGTATCGGCAGGACTCGACGCTGTGGGCCGGCATCGCGTTGGCCGGATTGGTCTTCGGCCAATGGACTTCTTATGTCAAAGCGCGCGCGGAGAGCCTGGGATTCGTCTGCAAGGGCGGTCTCGCGGCTCGTGCCGACCGGTTGGTGATCATCCTTGCCGGCGCGCTCCTCGCCGGCCTCGGAGTTCCATACGTGCTGAACATCGCGGTCGCGGCGTTGGCAGTGACGAGCATGATCACGGTGCTGCAGCGGATCGCCCAGGTCCGCAAGCAGGCCAAGGCCGCGGATGCGCGTTCGGCCTGAGCACAACCGGCGCGAGGTGTTGCGGAAGCGGCTTGTGCGTGCGATTTACGGCGTGGGCTGGCGAGTGGCGCCTAAGCTTCCAGACCGACTGGTGTCAGTGATCATCTCGGTTATCAGCCGGGTGGCCTTGCGGCGCGACGGCGTCCATGTCCGCACGTTACGCCGCAATCTGGCAGCTGCGACCAATGAGCGGATCAGCGATGACCTGCTGGGGGCCGCCTTGCAGTCCTACCTGCGGACCTTCTACGAGGTTTTGGCACTGCCGGCCTGGTCGCAGGAGGAGATCCGGCGGCGGGTCTACGCCGTCAATGAGCAGGCGGTGCGAGAGGCGTACGCCGGACCCGGTGCCGTCGTCGCGCTGCCACACAGCGGGAACTGGGATCTGGCAGGTGCCTGGGCCTGCGCGACCGGAATGCCGGTGACTACGGTGGTCGAACAACTGCCGCCGGAAGAGTTCGCAGCCTTTCTCGCCTTTCGAGAACGCCTTGGCATGCAAGTGCTGTCGCACCGAGATCCCGATGCGCTTTCGGCCCTGATTGCGGCCATTCACCGTCGGCGGGTTGTCTGCCTACTGGCGGATCGAGACCTTGGCCAGACGGGCGTCTCGGTAACCTGGCGCGGCCAACCCATCACCATGCCCGCCGGCCCGGCACTAGTAGCTCGGCGTACCGGAGCAGCTTTGCTCCCCGCGGTTTGCCAGTTCAGCGAACGTGGTATGTCGATCGTCATCGGAGACAAGATCACGCCACGCCCAGGCCGCGAGGGTCTGGTGGCCATGATGCAAGAGGTTGCCGACTTCTTTGCCGAAACCATCGCCAAGCAGCCCGAGGACTGGCACATGATGCAGCCGTTCTTCGTCGATCACGACACGCCGACTGAGGCGACCCGGTGAGAACCCAGCGCCGCTCGCTGCGCGTCGGCATCGTGTGTCCGTACTCATTCGACGTGCCAGGGGGAGTACAAAATCATGTGCTGGGCCTCGCGCGGTACCTGCGCCAAGCCGGCCACCGGCCTTTCGTACTCGCCCCCGGGGCGCTGGGACCGGCAAGCGAGGCGCTCGACAGCAACGACTTCACCACCGCCGGTGCCGCCATGCCGGTCCGCTACAACGGGTCTGTCGCGCGAGTGAACTTCGGGCCGCTCAGCGCTGCGCGGGTACGCCGCTGGATACACCGGGGCAAGTTCGACCTGCTCCACATCCACGAACCGATCACGCCGAGCATCTCGTTGTTGGCTCTGTGGACAGCCGAACAACCGGTGGTAGCTACGTTCCACACCGCGACGCCACGGTCGCGATCAATGCAATTGGCGGGTGGGGTGCTGCGCGGCGCGATCGAGAAAATCGACGCCGGCATCGCCGTGTCAGAGTCGGCACGCAATGTCGTCGTACAGCACCTGGGGCGAGACGCCGTGGTCGTTCCGAACGGCATCCAGTTCGACGACTTCGCGCGCCGACGGCACTTAAGTGATCATCCCCGGCTGGTCTTCCTAGGCCGGCTGGATGAGCCTCGGAAAGGCCTCGACGTGCTGCTAGCCGCCGCCCCGCTGATCATGGAGGCTAGACCGGATCTGGAGGTGGTCGTCGCGGGCCAGGGGAGCCGGGAACTCCCGGAATGGTGCCGCAATCGCGGGATGATCAGTGTCGAATCCAAGATTGCGCTGCTGGCGTCCGCGGATGTCTTTGTCGCTCCCCATCTCGCCCGAGAAAGCTTCGGCATCGTACTGCTGGAGGCGATGGCGAGCGGCGTTCCGGTTGTCGCCTCAGAGCTTGCGTCGTTCCTCGATGTGCTCGGCTTGCCACAAGATGAGAGCCGACTTGGCGAAGTGTTCACTCCTGGTGACCCGCGTGCCTTGGCGGCTGCTGTGCTGCAGGTTCTCCAGCGGCCCAACCCGCTCCGTATCGCAAGAGCCCAACAGACGGCGCGCCGCTACGACTGGTCGGCTGTAGGAGCAACGGTTGTTGCGGTTTACCGAGCGGCGCTCTCGGCGGCGCCTGCGCAATGGGCCGAAAGGAACATCGGGTGAGCACCGTAGAGATCCTGACCTTGGTGATCATCGTTGCGTTGACCATCGGCTGGCGCTTTACCTGGCTGGCCACCCGGGTGGACCGCGCGAACCTCCGCGCGGAACGCAGCTGGGCCGCCCTCGATGCTGCACTTGTGCGGCGCGCTCAGCGGGCTCAGGAGCTCGTCCTCATGCCAGGCATCGACCCCGCCACGGCCCTGCTGGTCTCAGCTGCGGCGAGTGCCGCCCTGGAGCCTCACCTGTCGCGTCGAGATCGTGAGCGCGCCGAGAGCGACCTAAGCCACATCCTTGATGCGGTAGATCCGATGTTGCTAGGCGGCCCTGGTCTGCTGGAATCGGAGCGAGCCCGCGCCAGCATCTGTCGCCGGTTGCACAATGATGCCGTGGCCACCGCCCTGTCGCTGCGGCGCCGCTACACCGTACGAATCCTCCAATTGGCCGGCCGTGCCGAAGCGCCACGTCCTTTCGAAATGGCGGACGGTCGACCGAGCGGTCGAGAACTAGGCTGGGCCCGTGACAGGTAGCGAGCGGCAGACCTCGGTTGCCGGCGCAGCGGGGGGTCCTGAAGCACCATCGATCGCCTCGGCGGATTTAGCCATGCTGACGCAAGGCGGGCCGCCCTACGATACCGATCGAGTGTGGACCCTTCCGAATCTGCTGAGCTTTTTGCGACTCGCCGGAGCTCCCGTTGTGCTGTGGCTGATCATCGGCCCACAAGCTGACGGATTAGCGGTCCTCGTTCTCGCGTTGGGGGGATTCACCGATTGGCTCGACGGTTACCTGGCTCGAGCATGGCATCAGACTTCTCGGATCGGCCAAATGCTGGATCCAATTGCCGACCGGCTCTATATCCTCGCTGTCCTTCTCGGGCTGGCCCTGCGAGGGATCATCCCATGGTGGCTGGTTGCGCTGGTTGTTGGGCGAGACGTCGTGATCGCCTTCCTGGTGCCAATCCTGAAGACCAGAGGCTTTTCCTCACTGCCAGTGCATTTCTTAGGCAAAGCCGCTACCTTCAGCCTGCTGTACGCGTTTCCGCTCGTACTGCTGGGCTCGGGTGAACAGGGCTGGCTGCAGCTGGCCTGGGTGCTCGGATGGGCGTTCGCGATCTGGGGCACGGCGTTGTACTGGTACGCCGGAGGACTCTATGTGGCGCAAACCATTCAATTGCTTCGTACGATGCCGCCCGTCCACCAGCGAATCCGTCGTGGTGTGACCGGCTAGCGGCCGGGAAGCATCTTTTCCAACCCTTATGACCGCGACATCCACGCGCCGCAGGGCAGCACGCCGTAGCCGGACGGCGACATCGACCGCAGAAGCGCCAACGGATGCCACCTCTCCGGCGCCAGACGCCAGCATGGACCTGCTCAATCAGATCATCCGACAGCCCGTCGACCCCGATTATGCGCTCGCGGCGACAGCCGGCAGTGAGCCTTCTCGGGGTCGCTGGAAGCTGGGTGTATTGGCGATGATCATCGGCGCGCTTTTCGCAGTGGCGGCCCTCCAGACCACTCGCGCAGCGCCGGCGCTGCAGTCGGAGCGATCGGAGTTGATCACTCGCATCCAGGCCGCGGAACGGGAGCAAGATCAACTACGCAGCAGAGTCACTTCGCTGACTGAAGAGATCGCGACGCTGCGCGCTGCGGCGCTGGGCGATGATGGCGCCGCACGGTCGGTGGAATCCCAGATCGGCCTCCTCGACCCCGTTGTCGGAAATGCTGCCGTTACAGGTGCTGGGGTACTGATCGTTGTCGACGACTCGCCATCTGCCGCAGCCGACGCTCGCGACCGAGTGCTTGACATCGATCTCCAGGTAGTGGTGAACGGCCTTTGGGAGGCCGGCGCCGAGGCGATCGCGATCAACGGGCATCGGCTGTCGAATCTGACTGCGATCCGAAGCGCGGGTGACGCGATAACCGTCGACTACCGATCCTTGACGCGTCCGTATCGGGTGGAGGCAATCGGGGACGTGCGTACGCTGCAGTCCCGCTTTGTTGAGACTTCAGCTGGAGCGTGGTGGAATGACCTGGCCCAGAACCGGCGAATGAGATACGAGATCAGTGACGTGAAGCAGCTCGATCTGGCAGCCGATCCTGGCATAGTGCTCCGTCACGCGGGGAGGGCGGCCTCATGATCCCGTTGGTTGGTTTACTCGCCGGGATCGTGATTGGCATTGTCTTGGAGCCATCGATTCCCCAGGTCCTCCAGCCCTACCTTCCCATCGCCATCGTCGCAGCTATGGACGCTTTGTTCGGCGCCTTTCGGGCATATCTGGAAGGAACATTCACCGACCGGGTCTTTGTCGTGTCCTTCATCTCCAACGTCTTGATTGCGGCCTCGATTGTCTATGTGGGCGACCAGATTGGCGTCGGCTCCCAGCTGGCGACTGGCGTCGTTGTCGTTCTCGGAATTCGCATCTTCACCAACGCTGCGGCGATCAGGCGGGCACTGTTCCATGCCTGATCTGCAACCGGTCGATCATCACCCGTCAGAACCGTCGACTAAACACCGGCGACATGCCGCCCGGCCGCGGAACGTCGTCTCGCGACGCCTCAGTTCGCTACGACGCGGTCAGTTACGACTGACTGGCCAGGGGCAGACGCCAGGCCAACAGCGTGGAATTGCCTCATCGACCCACCCCCCGGTAAATCGCAGCCATGAGGCTGCTGGGACGGCTCACAGCACGCGTAGTCGACTTCGGGCAGCGCTGCTGCGTCCGGGTCGGGGGCAAATCCTGGCGGCCATCATGTTGTTTCTTGTTGGCGCAGCCGGCGCCATGCAGATTCGGATCAACGCAGCGGGCGACACGTATGCCTCGGCACGCCGTGAGGATCTCATCCAGCTGCTCGATGGACTCAGCGCGGAGTCGCGCCGCCTCGAAGGCGAAATCACCGAACTCGAGCGGACCCGGAGCAATCTGCAATCAGGTGCCGATACCCAACGGCTCGCTCGTCAGGAGGCCGAGAAGCATCTATCGGAACTGGCCATTCTTGCTGGCACGGCTCCCGCGCAAGGGCCGGGTATCCGGATGCGGATCGCCGATCCAAATACCGCAGTCGATGCCGGGATCCTTCTCGACGCTGTTGAGGAGATGCGTGATGCGGGCGCGGAAGTGATTGAGGTCAACAACACCATCAGAGTTGTCGCCTCGACATGGTTTGGCTCCGATGAGCATGGGCTACTTATCGACGGCAAGCCGGTCAGCCGTCCGATCACCTTTGAGGTCATCGGGGAACCCCATGATCTGGAGGAGGCTGCGCGCTTTCGTGGTGGAATCGTGTCCGAGATCACCGGACCAAGGATCGGAGGGCAGGTGGAGATCGCACAGCAGCGCCGGGTCGTGATTGAGTCCTTGCATGCGGCAAGTGAGAATCAGTACGCTCGCCCCGCATCCGCGCCACCAACCCCTCGGTAACCCAAACCTCAGTGACACTGTGATTCTTGAGGAGTCTGATGTCGGATTATCCGGAAGATTTGAAGTACTCCACCGAGCACGAGTGGGTTCGCAGCGGTAACGGCACTAGCGTTCGGGTAGGGATCACCGAATATGCGGCGGACCAGCTCGGCGACATCGTGTTCGTAACCTTGCCCGAGGTCGGCGACGCGGTCTCGGCCGGAGATGCTTGCGGAGAACTGGAGTCCACCAAGAGTGTTTCTGACATCTTCTGCCCGGTGCCCGGCGTCATCACCGCAGTCAATGGCGTGCTCGACCGTCACCCAGAGACGATCAACACCGATCCGTACGGGGACGGCTGGTTGTTTGAGCTCGAGCTGGATGAGTCTGCTGATCTCGACGACTTGATGGATGCTGATTCGTACGCCGAACAAGTGGGAGCCTGAGTTTGATTCTGCACATAACGGCTTGCGGTTGGTCCTAAACTCTCCATCACGCCTCGAGCCTTTCGAGGCAGCCACACGAAAGTCGAAGCAATGCCGTTCTGTACCAACTGTGGACATGAGAACCCCGAGGGGAGTAACTTCTGCGGCCAATGTGGCTCGGCGCTGATTCCTGGTGCGGCCCGAGCTGCGACCCCCGAGAAGGTGCCGACCGGCGACACGACCAAGGCGATGCCCGCGATGGTTGAGGAGCGTGACACAGACTCGCTGACGGCAGAAGATGAGGCTGCCGTCAATGCGTTGCCGTACGGTTCGGCGCTGCTGATCGTCCAGCGTGGCGCGAACGCCGGCAGCCGATTCCTCCTGGACACCGATGTAGTGACTGCGGGACGGCATCAGGATTCCGACATCTTTCTCGACGACATCTCGGTCTCGCGTCGGCACGCCACCTTTACCCGCACTCCGGAGGGGACCGTAGTCAGGGATGTTGGCAGTCTCAATGGCACTTACGTCAATCGTGATCTGGTCGATGAATGCCTGCTGCGGAATGGTGATGAGGTACAGATCGGCAAGTTCAGGCTGGTCTATTTCGGGAGCAATCGGGCACCGGAGTAGCCCGCCGCCATGCCGAAATCAGCAGATTCTCCGGCCGCCTCGGCTGGCGAGGCTCGCGGCCGAAGCGCCGAAGCAGCCGGCCAATCGGCGCCAGAGTCCCGACCCAGGCATGCGACCCGCAGCATCGGTCAGGTCTTAGCAATTCTGCGTACCGACTTTCCCGACGTCTCGATTTCCAAGATCAGATTCTTGGAAGCTGAGGGACTGATCAGTCCACAACGCGCACCGTCGGGTTATCGCCGATACACCGAGTCTGATGTTGAGCGGCTGCGCTATGTGCTGTCGGTGCAGCGCGAGCACTATCTGCCTCTCAAAGTGATCCGAGAGCATCTCGAGCAGGTCGATCGCGGCCAGGCTGCTCCGAGTTTGAGCAGCCAAGCCGCTCCATCCGGCAACGGCGGGGGCAGCGGACACGGCATGCACATCCCGGCTGCCGCCGCAAAGCAGCCGGTGAGGCTTACCCGGCAAGAGCTGCTGGATGCCAGTGGACTGACCGAGAGTGCACTCAGCGAGCTGGAGCGTAACCAGATTGTCGGCACCCGTCGCGGAACCGCACACTACGGCCGGGACGCCCTAACATTGGCCATCGCTGCCCGCCGGCTGGCTGAGTATGGCATCGACGGACGGCATTTGCGGGCGTTCAAGTTGTCCGCCGATCGAGAAGTAGGACTCGTCGAACAGGCCATTGCACCGTACGCACGCCGCACCGGAAGTAACCGCGATGTTCCCGCTGACGTGACCCAACTGGTGATCAGCTTCCATGCCGCGCTGGTGCGAACCGCGATGGAGCGAAGTACTTCTGGCTGATCCGTCGCGTACTGCGGCAGCTCGATCACAGCAACGTTTTAGCTGCTCCTATAACGATTAGCTGTCCGGTACGCGACGCGCGTTTCGCCGCTGCGGGGGTGATCTTGTAGCTCGCCGGTCGCGAAGTAGGGTTGTCGCATGCGCGAGCTCGATGTGGTGGGTGTCCGAGTCGAGATGCCGTCGAACGCTCCGATGGTGCTGTTGCGCGAGGTGGGAGGGACTCGGTATCTACCTATCTGGATTGGGGCGGCTGAGGCTGCTGCGATAGCAAATGCGCAAGAAGGCATCGTGCCGCCGCGGCCGCTCACGCACGATTTGATGGTTGATACCCTCACAACTCTCGGTCACCGGCTGACGGAGGTGCACATCACCGAGCTCGAGGGTGGCACCTTTTACGCCGTGCTCCTAGTTGACGGAATCGAGATCAGCTCGCGGCCCTCGGACGCCATCGCTCTGGCATTGCGAGTCGGCTCTGACATCTATTGCGCCGAGGATGTGCTCGATGAGGCCGGGATCGAGATTCCAGAAGCCGAGGAGGACGAGGTGGAGAAGTTCCGGGAGTTCCTGGACCAGGTCAATCCCGACGATTTTGTCACCGGAGAAGAACCAAAGTCCTAGTCAAGTGCCACACTCCCGCTGCACCTGAGGCTTAGAGCCGCGGTTTGCAGTCCACTGACGACTCTCGGCGATGAATTAAGAGTTGGTCTCGGCTGGCTGGACTCGATGTAGCGGTGTTTGACCCACTTAGTGCGCTCGTCGTAGGTTCGTCAATGTAATGCCGACCGTGGAATTACGCGGAGGGAACTCAGCGGAGTTCCTTTCTTCCCCTCGCAGCGACTGATTCGCCAGAATCACACGGCAGAATCCGGAGGCAACACGTGAGTAGCACCGACGCATCAGCAAGCCCGGCCGAGTCCTCCGGCCTCGATCCGGCGGACGCGCAGGGGCTGCTCTTCGAAGGCGACTTTTCGCCGTTGCCAACTGACATGGGATTCCGCGGGCCGGTCGCGTGCAGCGCCGCCGGAATCACCTACCGACAGCTTGACTATTGGGCGCGTACCGGCTTGGTCGTTCCGGAGATCCGGAGTGCGTCGGGATCCGGTTCCCAGCGCCTCTACAGCTTCCGAGACATCTTGATCTTGAAGGTGATCAAGCGGCTTATCGATGCCGGCATTTCTCTGCAACAGATCCGTACCGCGATCGAGCATTTGCGTAAACGTGGGGTTCAGGACATCACCCAGGTCACGCTGATGAGTGACGGCGTATCAGTGTTCGAGTGCACCTCGGACGATGAGGTCATCGATCTGGTGCGTGGCGGCCAGGGCGTGTTTGCCATCGCTCTGGGTGGGGTGTGGCGCGACATCGAAGGAACGCTTGCCGAACTTCCGGCCGAGCGCGCCGAGGTTGATGAGCCGCAGCCGTCCCACGACGAGCTGTCGCAGCGTCGGCACTCACGCGTGACTGGATAACGCCTGTAGCACTTTGTGCTACGGTTTCGATGTGACCGAACAGATTTCTCAACGGGAACTCCGCAATGACAGCGGTCGAATTATGCGCGCTTTGGATGAGGGAGAGTCTTTCGTGATCACCCGCAATGGGACGCCAGTGGGTGAGCTCCTGCCCCTGCGGCGTCACCGGTTCGTGGCCGCCAGCACAGTCGTTGCTATGTTCCGCGACGCACCTCCGATCGATGCCGCGGCACTAAGAAACGATCTCGATGAAATCGTCCAGCAGGAGGTTCCAGACCGTGCCTGACCGGTTGGCTCGAGGTCTCCTCGACACTTCGGTAATTTTGGATCTGGATCGACTTGGCGCTTCTCAAATTCCAGAAGAAGTAGCGATATCGACCATCACCCTCGCCGAGTTATCCGCAGCTCCCTCGGCTACGACGGACGCGTCCGAGCGCGCGCGTCGACAAGATCGACTACAGCGGACGGAAGCAGCATTCGACCCCATCCCGTTCGACATTCGGTCCGCTCGGGCCTATGGCCGCGTGCATGCCGCAGTTATAGAACAAGGCTGCCAACCGAGGCGCAGGTTTGCAGACCTGCTGATGGCGGCGACCGCTCTCGCGGAAGGTCTGCCGCTGGTCACCCGTAACGGCAAGGACTTCGAGGGTCTGGAGAACCTGATCACCGTCGTCGAAGTCTGAACCACTCGCCGTGTGAAGCTCCCATAGAACTCCTGTATGAAACTACGGGCAAAAGCCTGCGGGAACCGCAGATCGCCTATCCATTCGGAGTAATCTGGGCGCTGCTGGAACGGCTGTGCGGGAGAGTTCACCACCTCAAAATTGTGGTTGGTGGCGCCGAAGGGGCAACCTCCCCGGAACCTCTCAGGCAACCGAGACCGCGCAAGCTATGGCAACTCTGAAGCCGCAGGTGACAGAGGGGGAGCGTTGCTCGCGAGAGCGACCGCAGCTACCCCATAGCATCCGCGCGAAAGAAGATCGATGACCGCCACTCTTCCAGACACCCAAAAGAGCTCCCTCCCATCGCAACGGTTCAGCACTCGTCACATCGGTCCGCAGGCCGACGATCGCGACAAGATGCTGGCTGCCCTCGGGCTACACAGTCTTGAGCAGCTTGTCGACCAGTCTTTGCCGCAGTCGATCCGCAGCACAGAGCCGCTCGGGCTGCCACCGGCTCTGAGCGAATCTGAGACACTCGCGGTGCTCCGCGAGTTCGCCAGCCGTAATCGACCCCTGACGGCGATGATCGGGCTTGGGTATCACGGCACCGTGACACCGTCGGTGATTCGTCGCAACGTGCTGGAGTCGCCCGCCTGGTACACCGCCTACACGCCGTACCAGCCTGAGATCAGCCAAGGGCGATTGGAGGCGTTGCTCAATTTTCAAACCGTTATCTCAGACCTCACCGCACTGCTGACGGCCGGCGCGAGTCTGCTTGATGAGGCCACCGCCGCTGCCGAGGCGATGACGCTGGCGCGGCGCAGCACAAAGTCCGGAGACGTCATTCTGCTCGATGGCGACACGCTGCCGCAGACGATTGGTGTCGTCACTACCAGAGCGGCAGCGCTCGGGATCCCGGTGATCGTGGCGGACAAGGCGTTGGCCGATGCGGTGGACGAAGTGGACGTGTTTGCAGTCATCGTGCAAACGCCCGGCGCGAGCGGCCGACTCGCTAGCACTGATGAGTTGCGCACGATCGCCGATCGGGCGCACGCGCGCGGTGCCATGGTGATCGCCGCCTGCGATCTGCTGGCACTGACCATGACGACGCCGCCAGGGGAGTGGGGTGCCGACGTCGCGGTTGGATCCAGCCAGCGCTTCGGTGTACCGCTGTTCTATGGCGGGCCGCACGCGGGCTTCATGTCGGTACGAGCCGGCCTGGAACGCACATTGCCCGGGCGACTCGTTGGAGTCTCCAAGGATCGTGACGGCACTCCCGGTTTCCGGCTGGCATTGCAAACTCGCGAGCAGCACATCCGCCGCGAGAAAGCGACCTCCAACATCTGTACGGCACAGGTGCTGCTCGCCGTCGTAGCAAGCATGTACGCCGTCTATCACGGCCCGCATGGACTGCGGGAGATCGCCCAGACCATCCACGCCCGTGCGACCGACCTAGCTGGTGATCTTGTGGCCGAGGGAGTCCGGGTAGTCCATGATTCGTTCTTCGACACGGTGCTGGCTGAGGTGTCGGGGAGGGCAGCAGCGGTCGTCAGCGCCGCCCGATTAGCCGGTATCCATCTGCGGCTGGTCGATAATGATCATGTCGGAGTGGCGGTCGGCGAAGACGCGACCACCGGCCACCTGGACGCCGTACGCGCCGCCTTCGGCGTGACAAGCAGCCAGCATCGGCCGTTTGCGGACAATTTGGCCCGAAATGGGCGTACGACTGACTATCTCACCCATCCCGTCTTCAACACCCATCACAGCGAAACGGCGATGCTTCGCTATCTCCGAGCCTTGTCCGATCGCGATCTCGCACTTGATCGAGGCATGATCCCGCTCGGTTCTTGCACGATGAAACTCAATGCGACCACGGAGATGGAACCGATTTCCTATCCGGGCTTTGCACATCTGCATCCCTTTGCGCCGGTCGAGGACGCCCGGGGATATCTGGATCTGATCAACGAGCTGGAGTCCTGGCTCGCCGAGCTAACCGGATACGCCAAGGTTTCGATCCAGCCGAACGCCGGAAGCCAGGGCGAACTCAGCGGGCTCCTTGCCATCCGGGCCTACCACGAGTCACGAGGTGATGATCAACGTCGGATCTGTCTCATTCCGTCTTCAGCCCATGGCACCAACGCTGCTTCAGCCGCGATGGCGGGACTCAAGGTCGTGGTGGTGAAGGCTGCCGCCGACGGCGCGGTTGACCTGGGGGACCTGCGTACTAAGATCACCGACCATCATGATCAACTGGCGGCGATCATGGTGACCTATCCCTCCACGCACGGTGTCTTCGAGGAGAGCATCGTCGAGTTGTGCGACATGGTGCATCAGGCCGGAGGCCAGGTCTATGTGGATGGAGCCAACCTGAATGCGCTGCTCGGACTGGCGCCACCTGGCAGCTTCGGCGCCGATGTCAGCCATCTCAATCTCCATAAGACCTTCTGCATACCGCACGGTGGCGGCGGACCGGGTGTTGGGCCGGTGGGTGTTGCCGCACATCTGACCCCGTTCCTGCCTAACCACCCGATGCTCGAGACCGCAGGGCCGGCGACCGGTATCGGCCCGATCTCAGCCGCGCCGTACGGGTCGGCCGGAATCCTGCCGATCAGCTACGCCTACATCGCGATGATGGGGGCCGAGGGATTGACGTCTGCGACTGAGCACGCGTTGCTAGCGGCAAACTACGTCGCTGAGCGGCTCTGCGATCACTACCCGGTGCTCTACGCCGGCCGCAACGATCGCGTCGCGCACGAGTGCATCCTGGATCTCCGCCCGCTCACCAAGGCCAGTGGCATTACGGTGGAGGATGTGGCCAAGCGCTTGATCGATTACGGCTTCCATGCGCCGACGATGAGCTTCCCGGTGGCCGGCACCTTGATGGTGGAGCCGACCGAATCGGAGCCGTTGGAAGAGATCGATCGGTTTTGTGATGCCATGATCAAGATCCGCGCGGAGATTGGCAGGGTCGAAGCAGAGGAGTGGCCGCGGGATGACAACCCATTGGTCAATGCTCCGCACACTCAGGCTGCGGTGACCTCAGATTCCTGGGATCACCCATATTCGAGGCGAGTGGCGGCCTTCCCCGCTGGCTTCCATACCGGTCCGCTGTACGCGGAGGGCTTCGACAAGTACTGGCCACCGGTGGGCCGTATCGATGGCGGCTACGGCGACCGCAATCTGGTCTGCACGTGTCCTCCGCCGGAGGCTTTTTCCTAGGTCAGCTCTCCTCGCCGACCACCTCGTTGATCCGATGGGCCAGTTCGATGTCATTCTGGGTGAGGCCACCCTCGGAATGCGTTGAGAGAACCAACGTGACCTTGTTCCAACGGATGTCGATGTCTGGATGGTGGTTCATGAGCTCGGCTTCATGGCCGACCTGATTGACGAAATCCATGGCGGCGACGAAGTCGGTGAGCTCGTAGGTCGCTGTGATCGCCGGCTCATCGGTTTCGGAACGGTGCCAATTCGGTAGTTTCTCCAACTGCCGGGACACTTCGGAATCGGTCAATAGTTGGCTCATAGCCTCAGCCAAGGCGCAGCCGGTGTGAGTGTCAAGAGCCGGCCTCACCCGCTGCCTGTCAGATAGCGTCGGGGTGCAAGGCGGGCGTCAGCAAAGAAGGACAACACATGGTTGCGGTGCCAGAGCGCATCAAGCGGCTCGAACAACGGCCCTGGATCGCACACATGATTCGCGCTGTAGAGCGCTATCTCAGCCGGCTCGGCTCCCAATTTGCGGCAGCGACCAGCTACTTTTCGGTGCTCGCCCTGGTACCTATCTTGATGGTGGCTTTTTCGATCACTGGTTTCGTGCTGACTATCGTGCAGCCGGGCTTGCTGAACGACGTCTCTGACGCAGTTGCCGATGCGTTGCCCGGCACCGATGCAGCCACGCGCACCAAGATCTTGGGTGTTGTGGACAGCGCCCTGAGGAGTTTCTGGACCGTCGGCATCATTGGCCTGGTAGTGGGTCTCTATACCGGCGCCAAATGGATGGGCCATCTGAAGAATGCCGTACGGACTCAGTGGCGTCCCGGATTTGATCTTCGCCCGGAGAAGATCAACATCGTGATCAAGACGCTCGTCAACTTGCTCCTGCTATTCGGCTTGCTTCTCGGCATGGCGGTGATGTTCGGTCTTACGTCGCTGTCTACCTCTCTTGCCAACACGGTGGTCGATTGGCTCGGACTCAGCGATCAGCCGTGGATAGCGCCACTGCTGCGGATTACCTCAGTCGTGGTCTCCATCGGCGCCGGATGGCTGATCTTTATGTATCTGTACACGGTGCTGCCGGAGACCCGTGAGCCATGGGCCGTCGTGCGCCGAGGGGCACTGTTGGGTTCGATCGCTCTGGTCGCGCTGCAATTCGTGGCCAGCTACCTGATCAGTGCCTTTCAAGGAAATGCCGCTGCGGTCATCTTCGGTCCAGTGATTGTGCTCATGTTGTTCTTCAACGTCTTCGCTCAGCTGGTCTTGTTCGTGGCAGCGTGGATCGCCACTGCGCAGCACGACGCTGTTCCGCCTGCCCGTGAGGAACCGGTGAACACCACAGCCATGGAAGAAGCTGAGCAAACTCAGAATGAGGCGCCGAACGTCGTACCAGAGGATGTGGCCGTGCGTTCGGTGCGAGCTGGGATAGGTGCTGGCTACGTGACCGGGGCCGCGACCGGCATGGGACTTGGGGCTGCCCTCGCGTACCTCTTCTCAGCCGCCGTACGCGGCCGCAAGAAGACCTAGACTGCGGCGCCCTTACATCGCTCCATGCGACCCGTCCAGACCGTGTCCGGTGGTTTCGAAGGCATTCCCCTCAAAATCTGACGCTGGTTTGCGCGACACGCCGTCAAGAGGCGATCCGCTGCGAACGAGTGTCAGATTTTGAGGGAGAGCTGGCCGATCCGCCCTCTGCTCCCTCCGCTCGCTCCGGACCACCCGCTGCGGCAGGACGGGTCAGTGGGCGGTGGTGAGCTGAGCACTGGGCTGGCCAATGCCGTCCAGCAAGGCTGAGAACCACGGTGCGGTGATATCGAACGGCTTGCCACCTCGGATTCGGGAGAATTCGATGGCACGCAGCTCATCGCCGCGCTCCTCGTCATGGCCGATCACGCCAGGCTCGCGACGCAACGCCGAGTCAACCGCGAGGTCGGTCATGGACTTGATCAATGCGAGATCGCGCTCATTGGCTGCTGCCGAGCGGGAAAAGTATCCAGACTTCTGCACCATCACTTTCCGCGCATCCAGCCGCTCGGCGAACTTGCTGGCAAACCAATTGCCCGGGTTGATCGTGTCCATCTTCACGTGACCGAAGGGGTCTCTGGGGACGTCCTCTCCGGACCGCTCCAGCTCGGCCAAGATCGTCTCCAAACCGGCTCCCTCGGAAATGAAGAGGTTCACCGAGCCGACCCGACCCATCGTCTCCTTGAGACGTTTCGCCTCGGTTTCGAGATCGAAAACGGCCTCGGGAACGTAGACGCCGTGGATCTCCCACGCTTCTCGACTCAGGCCGATCTCTGGCAGCCAGTTCCGGGTGTCGAGCCACTCCCGGTACGCCTGCGCCGCGGCGGCAGTCAGCCAGCCACAATGCCGGCCCATAACCTCATGGACCAGCAGCATCCGTGATCCGGAGTTGTGCTCGCCGATGACATTCTGCGCGAAACGAGCCGCCTGATCGGCCGCGGTCCAGGCACCCAGCGACTGGCGAATCGGGATGATGTCGTTGTCGATGGTCTTGGGCAGTCCAACAACTGTCAGCTCATGCCCGTTACTGGCGAGAAAGGCGGCCAAATCGGCCGCAGTGGTATTCGTGTCGTCGCCACCGATGGTGTGCAAGACATCCACGCCGTCCTCGGTCAGCCTGTCGGCCGCGGCCTGCAATGGGTCAACGCCCTCACTAACCAAACCGCGCTTCACGAGGTCTGCCGCATTGGTCAGCTTGACTCGGGAGCTGCCGATCGGCGATCCGCCGAAGGAGTGCAGGACTGACGCGTTCTGCCGCACAGCGGGCGTCACAGTGAGCGAGTCGCCCTTCAACAGACCCTCGTAGCCGTATCGATAGGCGACGATCTCCATGTCCGGAGCGATTCCGGTGTAGCGCTCGATCAGCCCTCCGATCGCAGCGGAGAGACATGGTGCGAAGCCGCCAGCGGTAAGCATTGCCACCTTGTTGACCATGCTCGTAACTTATCCGAGCCGCAATAAGTACCCGGCTGGCGTCTGTCAGCCGGTCAGTCCTTGGAGGGGTCTAGGTAGACCGCGCCAGGTCCGCGCTCGCTCACGTAATCGTCGGGGTTTTGTAGTGTGCACTTCTGCAGACTCAGACAACCGCAGCCAATGCAGCTGTCCAGCCGATCTCGGAGGCGCTCCAGCCTCTCGATCTGCTCGTTCAGCCGACCTCGCCATTGGTGAGAGAGCCGCGTCCAGTCGGCTTTGGTCGGCGTACGGTTTCCAGGCAAAGTCCGCAACGCTTCGGTGATCTCATCCAGTGACAGACCGACCCGTTGCGCCGAGCGAATGAATGCCAAACGGCGCAGCATGGCGCGCTCGTAGCGGCGCTGGTTGCCAGATGTCCGGGTGGAGTTGATCAAGCCGAGACTCTCGTAGTACCGCAGTGCAGACGGCGCGAACCCGGAGCGCGCCGCCAGCTCGCCGATTGTCAGCAGATCCGTACGGTGCAGCACGCGAAGAGTCTAGCCAGATAACCTAAACTTCACGTTAACTTCTGTGTCGGAGACTGCAGTAGTAGGGCAAGGCAGTTCCCAGGGATCGGCAATGCACCACAAACTCCTGTGCTGGCACCACTAGGCTCCAGTCGTGGCCCGATACTTCGATGTCCACCCGGACAATCCTCAGCCGCGAGCGATCGGCCGTGTGGTCGACCTTTTACGTGCTGACGGATTGGTCGCATACCCAACAGATTCCTGTTTCGCGCTCGGTTGCCAGCTGGACAACCGGGGTGGCCTGGATCGCATCCGAGAAATCCGTCAGCTGGACAGTCAGCACCACTTCACCCTGGTATGCGCCGACTTCAATCAACTCGGTCGGTTCGTGCACCTCGATAATGTGATTTTCCGTGCCCTCAAGGCGTCAACGCCCGGGCAGTACACCTTCATCGTCCCGGCGACTCGCGACGTACCAAAGCGGATGTTGCATCCCAAGAGACGCACCGTTGGGGTCCGGATTCCCGATCATGTGGTCGCACAGGCGATCTTGGCCGGGCTCGGTGAACCCTTAGTGTCGAGCACCTTGATCATGCCTGGGGAGCAGCGGCCCTTGACACAGGGTTGGGAGATCATGGAGCGTCTTGACAATGCGCTGGATGCCGTCGTGGATTCCGGTGAGTGTGGCGAGGTCCCGACGACCGTTGTCGATCTCTCCGACGGTGACGCAGTGATCATTCGGCGGGGGGCAGGGGATCCGTCGCGCTTCGAGTAGAGGAGGCCCATGGGGAAGGCGCGCGAGGATGGTGAGGACACCTTTGTCGCACAGCTGATGCGAAGCAGAATGGCAGTTGCGTTGCTCTCGATTGCCCCGATTCCGCTTTTTCTCGCGCGATCAGTCCTGGTCCGTGACAACGTGCGCGAAAACGCCAAAGACAGCTGGCAGCGGCTCCGGGGAGCCGGCGAGGCGGCACGTTATCAAGCAGTCCGGAAGGTGACGGAGCGTTACGCCGGCGACGGCTTCGTGCTCGATATCGGTTGCTCCCAGGGAATTCTCCAGGAAGGTCTGCAGTATCGGCGCTATTTAGGTGTCGACAACTGCGAGCAGTCCATCGTGCTCGCCAAACCCAAGTCCGACCTGCGGACGCAGTTCGTCTGCGCCGACGGATCGAGCTTCGTCGCAGATGTGCCGCCGAACGCTGTGGTGATGAACGAGGTCGTCTATTACCTGCCTGACCCCATCGGTGCGGTGCTGCACCACGCGAGCTGCCTGGCGCCCGGCGGAGTACTGATTGTGTCGATCTACGCCCGGACCTGGTCCTCGCGGCGGCTGCTCCGTGCGATGTCAGCCCGGCTGGAAAAGCTGGAATCCAATCTCGTCAGATCAGGGCACCTGGCCTGGATCGTGGCGGTGTTTCGACCCGATCAAGCGCCTGCCTGACCAACCGTGTCAGGCCCGAGCTCACTGCAGGTATCGCTCGACCTGTTCACTGGACCTGGTACGAGACTCATCAGGATCCTGCGCGAACTCCCGATGAGCACGGCGCTGACGCAGCAGGTCCCAGCACTGATCGAGGGACTGTTCAAGATCATGAAGCCGCTGGGCTGCGTCTGGGATGTCTTCTAGGTTCTCTTGCATTTGGCGACGCAGCTCATGTTCAGCATCGACCATCTCGCGAATGCGCGCGAGGATGTCGGAGTCGTCCATTGCCTCAGCCTAGGGGAGGCCACCTTCATGGAACCTCGGCAGTCGGCGTTTAGCCGGCCTTGAGGTCCAGGTAATGATCACGCACCTCTGGTGGCAGCTGTTCGATCGCGTAGCGCAGGGTGGTGCGCGGCATGGTTGCGGCGTTTCGGTCCAGATAGCTGTGTAACCGCTGTTCATCTCGCTTTCCGGCCTCTCGGATCCAGCCGCCCACTGCTTTCTGAACCAAGTCGTGGGGATCGTTGACGAGAATTTGGGCGATGCGGAAGGTGTCATCGAGGTCGTCGTGACGGATGAAGAACCATGTGCTGACGATTGAGCTTCGCCGCTCATACCACTGGGCAGAGCCTGCAAGGCGATAGAGAGGTTCCCGAGACTTGTCCCATAGGTAGCCGCCGACGACATACGGTGCAGCCCGGAAGACCAGGTCCCAGGTGTTGATCCGGTCATGACGTCGCAGGTACAGCTCGTACAGCTCCTGCCGCCTGCTGGCCGGAGTTGACTTCCGGCGTGCCTGGAAGTCCATGATGCTCACGGCCACGACTCTTGGTGGATGGCCGTATATGTCCAGCAGTACTTCGACCTCTTGAGTGGAGGCGCCAATGAAGTCTTTGGCGAGGTCGAAGAGCTGGCTCATCGGAATCCGGGCCGACTGTCTGAAGCCGGATCCGTCGGCTGCGCGTTGTAGTTGGTCTAATCTCGCATCCAATTCGGCGAGACTTGAGATGGGCGTTGGGGCGCCCTCCATGCTGGACTCCTTTGCTTAGCGTCGGAGTTTCGGAGGCTACGGGTAGCCGCCCATGACCCTGGGTAATACTGCCCCGATCCTGGAGGAAGAACATGCTCGTGAAAGCACTGCGTTTCGTGAGCCTGTTGTGCGCAGCATTGGCTTTGGGACTCACTCTTACGCATGATCTGGAAATTCCTGGCAAGCAGCCTGGACGGTGCCGAATGGCTTAACGTGCAACATACGTTCTATGGCGGCTTCGCCATTGTGGGCGGGATAGCCGAGGTGCTCGGGCTCATCTCGACGGGCGTCCTGCTCATACTGCTGCGCAGTCAGCGAACGAGCTTCATTCTGACCCTGCTGGCTGCATTGAGCTTTCTCGGCATGCTCACCCTATTTGCGTTCGGAAACAACCCACTCAACCAGCAGATTGCTCAGTGGACACCGGAGACCTTGCCTGCTAATTGGCAGGAGGTACGCGATGCCTGGGACCGCTTTCATGCCATAAGTTCCGTCCTAGCGGCGGTCGCATTCACCGTCTTAGTCGTCGACGTCCTGCGACAGATGCCTTCGTCCTGGCAGGCAAAACATGCCCGTAGGGGCGCATCGGCCCCAGTGGAGTGATGTGCGCAATGACGACTGCGCAAGCTGATATCGGGTGCTAGTCAGCAATCGCTCGTGCCCGGTGTCCATCCTTCCCAGCGAGCCCAGTCCTCGGCGGCAATCATGATCAGATCGCAGGCAGAATCCTTAACCTCCGTATAGGTGAACAGATCCGGTATCTCCGCAGCGAGGCGGTGTTTGAGTTCGCCGTACGCCGCCGCGCTTGGGGGGTGGGCACGGAGATAGTCCCGAAACAACAGCGCATAGCGCTGATTGGCAGCGCCCAACCGGCGTACATGGATGCTTGCTGGACGAGCGTTGGAGCCGCTGGTGAAGAATCTCTTCTCCCACTCGGCGGCATCGTTGAGGGCACCTGGTGGAACGTGATCACGAGTGATCTGCGGTCGAGCCTGATACCCCAACGCCTCGATCCCGGGTGCCAAGCGGTCCACACTCGAGAGATCTTCGACGGCCACCTGCACATCGATCCGGTGCTTGGCGGCCAGTCCCGGTACGGCCGTGGAACCAATGTGATCAATCCGCCGGGCAATTTCGCCACACACCGTTCGCAAAGCTGTGCCGATGCCAGCGAAGACGTTGGACCAATCGGGGTCGTACGGGACGATGGCGACGCTGGCATTCATCTCGTCGCACCTTTGCTGCGGCCGTACAAGATCGGCGTCACAATGGCGCCGATCAAGGCACCGAGTCCGGGCAATGACCCAAGCAGCTGCCAAGCCTGGGCTCCGGGATGTTCCGCGCTGAACACCGACCTGGCGATCAGTCCAACGATGATCTCAGTAAGCAGACCACCAAGAAATCCAAGAATGGCTCCTAGCGGGATCATGGCGATGATCATTGCCGGGCGCCGTCGGCCGGTGCTTGGTGATTTCGATGGCAGAGTGCTGGACATGGTTGATCTCCTTTCATGTATCTGGTCATTAGTGTCTTGCTGATCACCCGTGATCATGGCCGGCCGCCATGTGATCATGACTGACCTCCAGGCTTCGCGGCGCTGAGTCCACTTGATCAGGATCCACGACGGTGAACTGGGCCATCATTCCCTCGTCCTCATGCCACATCAGGTGGCAGTGGTACATGTATGGGGTCAGCGGATCCTGGTACGACGGGAAGGTGATCGCCAGCTGAACCGTCTCGCCGGCAGCAAGCAGGACCGTGTCCTTCCAGCCGAATTGAGGATCCGGGCGGCTGGCTCCGGCGGGCACGATCTGGAACGCAACACCGTGGATGTGGAAGTTGTGCGGCTGGTTGTGGGTGTTGTGTACGGTCCACAACTCCGTGGTGCCGGACCCGACCACAGTGTCGATGCGAGACATCTCCATCTGTTGACCGTTGATTTCGCGGCCATCCAGTTGAAAGGTGCGACGTGCCACCACATGATCAAGCGCAACAGCGGAGCTGGTCTCCAGCTGCTCGGGAAGGCGGCCGCCGTCGGCGAGCGAGGTGGCAGCTCGAAGCTGCAGCAGATCCAGGTGATCATTGCCACCTGCTCCGCTGGTCAGCGCGGCCATCATGTTCAGGTCCCAGGGCAGCGAGCGGAGCACCGGCTGCTCTCCAGGCTGCATCTCCACCACGATCTCGGCGCGTTCGGCGGGGGATAGCAGCAGTCTGCGTACCGGCGCCGGTGACTGCAGAAAGCCAGAATCGGTCGCAATGAGCGCAAACTCGCGATCGTCGGCGAAGGCGAGGTGATAGATCCGTGCGGTCGAAGCGTTGAGGATACGAAGGCGGACCCGTCGAGTGCTGACCGGCAGGTAGGGGTTGTACGTCCCGTTGACCAAGATCTTGTCGCCAAGCAGCCCGGTCACCGCGCGTCCGCGTACGCTGAACCGGCCGCGCGAGTCGAAGCTGCGGTCTTGCAGAATGACCGGAATGTCGTCTATCCCATAGCGATGCGGCAGGTCGGCGTTCGTGCCGTCGTCGATATAGAACAGTCCAGCCAGCCCCCGCGTGACCTGACCCTCGGTTTTCCCATGCGGGTGAGGGTGATACCAGAGGGTCGCCGCAGGTTGATCAATTTTCCACTCTGGCTGCCAGAGCCCACCGCTCGCGATGGGCTGGTGCGGACCGCCGTCATACTGCGCCGGAAGGTGCATACCGTGCCAGTGCACGGTGGTGCTCTCCGACAGGCGGTTCTCGACGATCACCCGAACCTGCTCACCACGCGTGGCTCGTAGCGTTGGGCCGAGATAACCGGCGTCGTACCGACCGTCGGTATAAACCCAGGTCGGCGTCGAGACGCCAGAGAGGAATTCCGCCGATCCTGCGGCTGCGCGGAGGTGGATGACGCGGACCCCGTCCGGGCCGAGGGTGGATTCGGCCAGCGCCGGTATCCGGAGCCGGTTGCTGAAGTCGAGGGTGTCGACCGTGCTGATGGGACCGGCGGTAGTGCGATCGAATTCGCAGCCTACGAGGGCCAGAGCCGGCATGGCAGCCAGACCAGCCAGCACGGTGCGACGGCTGATGCGGGCAGACATGTGGAGTTCCTCCGTGGTTGATGATCAAGGACGCGCACCACGGTAGGAATCGCGAGGCCTGCAACCTAGTCGCTCCAGGCGACAGCTGACGTCGCTTTTCGATGTATTCAGACTCAGGGTGAGCCAGGTGCCTCCACGGCTCAGGCCGCAAGCAGGCCCCAGTAGCCTGCCCAACCCAGGAGAACCACGCCCGCAGCCACCAGGATCAGCCGACGATGATCGGTCCGCTCGCCACGACGGCGCGAATCCCACAACCTAACGGTGATCATCACCGTGCAGACGCCGACCACGACCGTTGCGCCCTGAAGCACGAGCCAAGGGATCGCACGACCCATGACTACCGGCCCGATGACGTTCGCGGCCGTGATCATCAAGAACAGCAGGTAAACCGGGAGCCCGAGCGTCGTGAGCAAGCCGGCCGCAACCAGTACGCCTTGGGTGCCGCGCAGCCCCGAGGGCGTCGGTCGCCTGCGGATGTGGCGCACGAGGTCAGCGACGGCATAGGCTGCGAACCCCACTGTCAGGGTCAAGATCAATCCGAGCTACACCCAGATCGCGACGGCGCTCAGCGGAGCCAGCAGCGGCGCCGGTGTCCCGGTGGTCGGTGGGGTGCCAAGGCGCATCGGCTCGCTACGTCCGAGTCGGTCGATCCAGTGGCGCTCGTAGGCGCCATAGTCGGTCGGTAATGACCTGATCCGGTCGACGCCGCTGTTTGCGGTGAGGTTGAGGTTGTGGCGTACGCCGTTGATGAACCGCATGGTGTACTGCGAGTTACCTCCGCGGCGCAGTGCGTCCTCGATGATGATGCTGCTCTCCCGCGGGTGGGCGACCCGGTCGAACTCGCCCCATTCGGCCAGTACTGGCTGCCGCACCTGTTGCCAGGCCGGGACCGGGTCGAAGTTTGCCTCGGGAAAGAGGCCGGCGCTGATCATCGTTCGAAGCGCTGTGATCTCCAGGGTGTGGGGCAGCCCGCCGCGTACGCCCGCGTGGCGGAGGAACTGATCGTAGCCCCAGGCGGTCTGCACCGCGGGGGTCACGCCGATCGCGCCGACCGTGATGACGAATTTGACCGCGCTCGATCGCCGACACGCGAGCGGGGCCACGTATGCCCCTTCGGACTGGGCCCACAATCCGAGGCGAGATGGGTCGACGTCCGGCCGGGTCGCCAAGAATTCCACTGCCGCGATGGCGTCAGCGGCGAGCAAACGATCGTCAGGGGCTCCGGCTCCGCAGCCGCTGGCGCGACGCCCATGGCGGCCAGGATGACGGCCAGGAGCCAGCCGGCGCAGACGCGCCAACGCTGAGACCTGGCGGAACTGCCGACGTTTTGATCAAGGACGCCCACCACGGTAGGAATCGCGCCGTCCGCAACCTACTCGCTACAAGCGACAGTTGGGATCGCTTTCCGACGTATCCCGAGTCAGGGTCGGTCAGGCGGCACCTAATGCCGGCCGGGTATCACCAGACCTGTCTCGTACGCGATGACAACCAATTGGGCTCGGTCACGGGCGCCCAACTTTGTCAGGATTCGGCTCACGTACGTCCGAGCGGTCGCCGGGCTGATGTGGATATCGGCGGCGATTTCGTCGTTCGATAGCCCGCGCCCGACCCCAGCCAGCACTTCGCGTTCCCGCTCAGTCAGCTCTTTCAACCGGCCGCGATCGGCAACACCGGCCGGACCCGACACGATGCCCTCCATCACCTTCCGAGTCACCGAGGCCGACAACAGCGCGTCGCCAGCGGCCACAACGCGAATCGCCTCCCGTAGATCATCAGGTTCGGCATCCTTCAGCAGATAACCAGAGGCGCCTGCCCGGATTGCCGCGAAGATCTGGTCGTCCTCATCGAAGGTGGTCAGCATGATGATTGCCACGTCGGACAGGCGTTGATCGGCGGTTATTCGCTGTGTTGCCGCTATTCCGTCGACTCCAGGCATTCGGATATCCATCAAGACCACATCGGGCTGGGTGCGCGCCACCACGGCGACTGCCTCCCGCCCGTCGCTCGCCTCGCCCACGACCTGGATGTCATCGCTGTTCGCCAGTAGGGCACGCAAGCCACTTCGAACCAAGGCCTGATCGTCGGCCAGCACTACCCGAATCACGGTTCCGACCGCGCCTCGGCCGACTGCGGCACAGCAGATTGGATGGGCAACACGGCCGTGACCACTGTGCCGCCTTCGCCGTCGGGGCGGGCCACCGTGAGTTCGCCGCCCCACTCGGCTGCCCGCTCTCCCATGCCACGGATGCCGTTGCCAGCCATGATGTCGGCGGCACCGCGCCCGTTGTCCCGGATTGCCACGGTGAGGGCGTCCGCGCCTCGATCGAGTGTGATCACCCCCGTAGTGGCATTGGCATGCCTGATGACGTTCGTCAGGGCCTCCTGAACAATTCGGTACGCCGCCTGCCCAAGTGCGTCGGGAACCTCCCGACCCTCACCATGCTCGACGATCCGGACATCGAGGCCGTTGCCGCGGGCCGACTCAGCGAGCGTGGGAAGCTCGTTCAGACCAGCAGGCAGATCAACGGCCGAATCCAGTGTGCGGAGGCGGCGTACGGTAACCCTCAAATCGGACATCGCGGCGAGGCTGATGTTTCGAATCTCAGCCACCGCCCGCTGGGCCTCCGGTACACGCTCCGGCAACGCTTCGGCAGACACCGCTGCTTGCAGCGAGATCATCGCAACACTGTGGCCAAGTGCATCGTGGAGGTCCCGCGCCAGCCGCAACCGCTCTTCGTCTCGCTGCTCGATCGCACGGCGTTCGAGCTCGAGCCGGGCCTGGTGTTCGCGCTCGCGCTGCGACTCTTTGAGCAGCCGCCGAGACCGTACGCGATATTCTGCTGAAGAAAGTGCGGGCGAGTGACGGCTCTGAATCGATTCAGAACTATCGCTTGCCCGCATTTTCTTACTCGACTCCGAGAGGGTTGCCGCTTCGGCAAGAGTCGTGTTGCGAGGAGAGCCGCTACGCCCCGCTCCTTCACCTAGGGCACGGTCTGCGTCGAAGCTCGCGTTGCGTGGTCCCAGCGGACCAAGAACGCCAGGGTGATCACCTGTAGCGCCACTTGGATCAAGATCGCGAACTGGTAGACGTAACTCGATAGCAGATTGCCTAAGAGCAGCATCAGCAACATCGCACTGTAGCCACATCTCAATGCGAGACGCCGCCGGACCCGCTTCGCCCGAAGCGCCCACCAGGTAATCCCGGCGAGCGCTGCGGCGACCGCGTTGAGGCCCCAGGTGAGGAGGAAGATGATCTCCCCAAGGTCTCCGACGGGCTGGTCCCGCACGCTGAGGGTGAGTGCCTGGCGTAGCTCTTCGGGCGTGAAGACGACACCGATGAGCAGCAACAGTTGGAGCCATCCCAAGATGGAGAAGAAGGCCATCCCCGAGCGCGCAAGTCGGCGGGAACGATTCGCCGGCAGCCACGAGGCGATCACCCTCCGGATTCGGCGTGCAGCACGACCGGCAAAGGCGAACGGCTCTTGGACTCGGTCCGCAAGCGCCATTGACGTCTCAATACCGTTGAGCAACGCTGCGGAGGCGTCGTCCAGAGAACCGGTCCGGGCTTGGCGGATGTGATTCTCCATCGCGGTGATCTCGGTTGCTGTGGCCGTGCCATCGGCAACGGTCTGGCTCAGCGAGATGGCAGCCAACAGGTGGGCCCGCGGATTATGTAGTTGGTGGCGGCGCGCGAGTTGCGTGAAGAGCAAGATCAACAGCAGTGAGGCGTAAACAATGGGCGCGGCCAGTGGGAAGAAATAGTCGTTCTTCTGAGTAATGAACTTGCCGACCTCGTCGACAAACAGACCGAATCCGACTCCGGTGAGCACTGCGATGATGATGGCGGCCCCGCGGTTCTGGACGATCAACGCCATGGTGCTCGCCAAGAACAACGCCAGTCCGCCCCACAGAGCGTGAGCGAGGTGGAACGTCGAGCCGCCGATTTGCGGATAACCGGTGAGCACCAAGAACAGCCGGGTGAGCGCGACTGTCAGCGCGCAGCTCACCAAAACGAACAGCATCAGCCGAGAAGAGCGGTCCGAGACCATGACGAACGGGTTGGGAGTGGGCTCCGCGTAGGTGCGTGTCGACGTGACATCAGGAGCCGACGATTCGGTGGATTTCATGACGTGCTCCTCTTAATTCACCGGTGAGCGTAATCGCTGAGTGCGCGTAGCCGCTAGCAGACGACGGCCCGTCGGGGAGGATGGGCAGCGTGGAGTACGAGGTCATTGCTGAGACGTATCGGGACCTAGAGCAGGCATCTGGCCGGTTGGCGTTGATCGACCGGCTGGCGGCGCTGCTGGCTGAGACTCCGCAGGAGCAGCTGCCTACCGTCTGCTACTTGTGCCAGGGGTTGATCGCGCCGGAGTTTGCCGCGGTCGATCTTGGGCTGGCTGAGAAGCTCGCCTTGCGTGCGGTCGCCACGGCGACTGGCGTCGAGCCGGGGGACGTTGTCTTGGCAATGCGAGAGGCTGGCGATCTGGGCCAGGCCGCCGAGCAGTTACTGCAGGCTAAAGCCGCTGATCGCCAGCCCAGCCTTCAGGTGGCTGCAGTTGTCGACACACTTCGCCAGATCGCGCGCGCCGAAGGATCTGGCTCGCAGGGCCGCAAGCTAGAGCTACTGGCGGATCTGCTGGCGCTGGCCACTCCCTTGGAGGCTCGCTACCTGCTTCGCTTGGTGACCGGCAACCTGCGGCTAGGCATCGGCACTCCCACAATTTTGGATGGGCTGGCGCAGGTGTACACCGGCAATCGGAAGGACCGGCCCATACTGGAGCGGGCGTACAACATCTGCTGCGATCTCGGTCTGGTCGCTGCCACCTTGGCCTCCGGAGGGCTGGCCGCGGTTAAGGAGCTGCGCGTGCGGCCGGGCAATCCTGTTCGCGTGATGCTGGCTCAGCGGCTGTCCGACGCCGATGAGATTCTCGCCAAGCTCGGCGGTCGATGCATGGCCGAGTACAAGTACGACGGCATGCGCGTGCAGGTACACCGCACCGCCGATGGCGAGATCGAGCTATTCACCCGCCGCCAGGAGCGCGTGAGCAGCCAGTTTCCCGACGTCGTTGAGCTGCTGCAGAGCCAGTTGGGTCCGCGCGAGGCGATCTTGGAAGGTGAGGTAGTGGCCTACGACGCGGCGGCGGGCGAGCTGCGCCCCTTCCAGGAAGTCATGTTCCGTCGCCGCAAGCACGGCATCGCCGAAGCCGCTCGCGATGTGCCCGTCGGGTTGTTCTGCTTCGAACTGCTTTACGCCGATGGCGAGGATCTCACCGCTTTGCCCTATCTGGATCGTCGGTCTCGCCTCGCTGAGGCAATCACCGTGGCTGACCGGCTGCGGCTGACCACGGCGCTCGATGTAGCGACCGCGCCCGCCCTCGAGGCCGCGTTCGAACAAGCGGTGGCCGACGGATCCGAAGGTTTAGTGTGCAAGTCGACCGGTCCGGGCGCTATTTATCAGGCTGGTGCGCGCGGCTGGCTATGGATCAAGCTCAAGCGCGACTACCGCACTGAACTCGCAGACACCATTGATCTGGTCGTTGTCGGCGCGTACGCCGGAAGGGGGCGGCGGCGCGGCACTTACGGCGCTGTACTGCTGGGCGCTTACGACCCCGAAACCGAGCTGTATCGCACGGTCGGCAAGTGCGGCACTGGCTTCTCCGACGCCGAGCTCTCCGCGCTGCCGACAAGGTTGGCGCCGTTCCTGCGGAAGCAGCGGCCAGCTCGTGTGGACTCGCGGGTTTCCGCCGATGTGTGGTTCGAGCCGAGCGTGGTGCTCGAGGTGCTCAGCGCCGAGCTCACGCTGTCGCCCAACCACACCGCCGGCTGGGGACAGCTCAAGGACAACGCCGGACTTTCGATGAGGTTTCCTCGCTTCACCGGCCGGTGGCGTGATGACAAGCAACCCCAGGATGCGACGACTACTCAGCAACTGGTCGAGTTGTACCGCACCGCCCGTCGAGCGCCCGCTGGTTGATCAATCACACGGACGCCACTGCCACATCAGCGTTGCGTGCGGGATCACCAAGGAGCCGATATCCGGCCCAGGCAATCCACGCTCCGGCGATCGCCATCAGGGCCGCGCCGATCGGCTGGGTCGGCAGGCTGGCGCCGGTAGTGGCCATCCCGAGGGCGAAACCGAGAACGTAAAAGATCAGCGTCGCCGCGGCCCAGATCACCCCTGCCCATCGGGGGAGACTGCCACTACGCCAAATAGCGACGCTGAGCAGACCGTTGCCGATCACCGCCAGCAGGAGCGCCAACAAGGTGATCACCGTAAGGATCGGAGAGAACTGCAGCGACATCACCTCGCGGTTTCCGGCCAGATAGGCAGCGCCAATCGCCGGAGTAGCGAAAGTCGAGATGACGCCTGGAATCGTGAAAAGTACGTATCCAGTGATCGACAACACCATGCCCCACAAGCCAAGGCGCGGTGCCCGACTGCTGGCCAAGAAGGCGCCCAGAGCAAAAGTGCCGAAGATCACCAGAGCAGTGCCCAGCACGTTGCCGAGGACATGGCTTACGAGGTAGGAGGTGCTGCTGACGAAGTGTGCCCAACCTTCCGCATCGGTTGCTTGATCAGGCTGAGGCTTCAATGTCGAGCAGGCGATCAGCAGGCCGTACACCGGTAGCGCGAAGAGGCCGACTCGAATCCAGCCGGCGGTCGGTGTTTGCTTCAACAATGCTCCTGTCTCAGCGACGGGGTGGACCCCATTGGGAGGACAGTGACGTCATATCAGCTCCGGAGGGAGCCGGGTAGGGGTCGAAGGAACGCAGGTCGGCGAGCTGCAGCGCACGCGCGACATCGCTTGCCGAGACCACGCCGACCACTCGGCCGGTCTCGTCGACCACAACGGCGCGTCCATCCGCACAACCCTGCATGCGCTCCAAAAGCTCGACGAGAACATCCTCAGGACGGGCAGTCGGGACCTCGCTCGCCGGGCAGGCGATGTCGTGTAAGCGGGTCGTGGCACGAAGTTCGGGCGGCACGCCGCGTACTCGATTGAGGGTAACCAGCCCGGTAAGGCGCCCGTCGGCATCGACCAGCGGGTAGGTCGAGAACTGGTGTGTCAGTGCGACCTGGGCAATGAAATCGGCAACGGTGAGATTACCGTCGAGAACGACCGGTCTGGGTGCCATAACTTGACCGACTGCAACCCCGGCCAGCCGGCCGCCGAGTTTGGCCTGCTGCTCTTCAGCCGTGGCCGCGCTGACGACGAACCAACCGATTAGGGCCAGCCATACGCCACCAAAGCCACGACCGAGCACTACCTGAAGCACGCCAAGGGCGATCATCACGAAGCCCACAATCCGGCCAGCGCGGGCGGCGCTCACTGCCGCCGTCACCCGGTTGCCTCGCCAGTGCCACAGTGCTGCGCGCAACACCCGGCCGCCGTCCAGCGGTGCGGCGGGAATGAGGTTGAAGATCGCCAGCATCGCATTGGTTGCGGCAAGGTAGGCCAGCACACCGAAAGTCAGCCCGCCAATGCCCAAGGCTGTGACACCTACAGCGGCGGCCCCGAACACGACGGCCAATACCAGGCTCGTCAGCGGGCCCACTATGGCGATGCGAAAGTCCGCCCCCGGTGTCTTCGCTTCGCCCCGGAGCTGTGCCACGCCACCCAGGAGCCAGAGCACAATGCTCTCGACTTCGATGCCGTTGCGGCGAGCAACGATCGAATGTGCGAGCTCGTGTGCCAATAACGAGGCCAAGAACAGCAGCGCGGCAATGATTGCCGCAATCACGTACGCGGCGATGCCACGGCCCGGAAAAGCGGCAGGCAACTGACCCGTCGCGAGTCCGGCAACCAGGATGGCAACAATGAGAAACACGCTGGCGTTGATTCCAACCTTGATGCCAGCGATGCGGCCTAGCGGGATGGACGCTCGCACAACTTCACCACCTTTGGACGGTGCGGTCCTACATTCCAGTGTGGCAGGGGCAAAATCTTCACGGCGTGCCCAGGCGAGAGCATTCCCCTAATTCCGAAACCCGGATCGCGCGCCGCCGTGCTGAGGAGGAGTGAGGGGACATGCTTTTTGTCCCGGAGCGACGACGAAGTAGGCGGCTAGGAAGCGCGATCCGCGCGGAACGAGCGCAGCGAGTGAAGCAATCAAATACGGATCGCGCGCCGCCGTGCTGAGGAGGAGTGCGGGGACACGCCTTTCGTCCCGGAACGACGACGAAGTAGGCGGCTAGGAAGCGCAATCCGCGCGGAACGAGCGCAGCGAGTGAAGCAATCAAACCCGTAGGGTGGTTGACTGTGACGCGTCGCGGATGGCTGCTCTTCATCGCGCTCAGCCTGTGCTGGGGGATTCCCTATCTCTTTATCCGAGTGGCCGTCGCTGATCTTGATCCGCTTATCGTCGCGTTCGGGCGGACCGCTATCGGCGGCCTGCTGCTGCTACCGCTGGCCGTCAGGGCGCGGGCGCTGCGGCCCTTAGTGGCGCACTGGAAGATCTTGCTGCTCTACACCGCTGTGGAGATCATTGGGCCATGGATCCTGCTCGGCCATGCTGAGACGCGACTGAACAGCTCTACGACAGGCTTGATCATTGCCATGGTTCCCATTGCGGCCGCGATTATCGTGACCGTGATGGGTGTTGATCGTTTGGATGCCCGACGCATCGCTGGTTTAGTGATCGGACTAGTGGGCGTTGGGGTCCTGGTGGGTCTCGACGTACGAGCTGATGACTTCGTCGCGATCGGGCAGCTGCTGCTGGTAGTGCTCGGCTATGCGATCGGGCCGATCATCATCAGCCGCAGGCTATCCGACCTGCCGCCGCTCGGGGTGGTGACCGCGTCGCTGGTGATCGCGGCCGCCGCGTACGCGCCATTCACCCCGCTGGTTTGGCCGGAGACCTGGACAGCACCGGCTGTCAGCTCAGTCGTGGTGCTTGCCGTGATCTGCACGGCGACGGCCTTTCTGGTGATGTTCGCGCTGATCGCCGAGGCCGGACCGGCCCGGATGACCTTGATCACTTACGTCAATCCGGCCGTGGCAATACTTCTCGGGGCGATAGTGCTGAATGAGCCGCTCACCCCCGGGTTGGCCATCGGTTTTCCGCTGGTCATTCTGGGTTCGGTGCTCGGAACGTGGCGCAGCACCCCTCGAGAGCCCGCCATTGTCGGCGCCGACGCCGTCCCGAGCGTTGAACGAGAGCGCTCATGAATGTCCCAGAGGTGCTCTGGGCACCCGATCCAGCGGCCGCCCGGTCGAGCACGATGGCACGGTTCGCCCGCTTCGTACGTCAGCAGCGGCTGGTCGATATAGATGATCTTGACTACCCGGCGCTGCACGCCTGGTCGGTGGATGATCTTGAGCGGTTCTGGGCGGCGGCTGCGGAATTTCTCGGCGTACGATTCCACGCCCGACCTGAAGCGACGTATCGTTCGCTGGCTATGCCGGGCACCGACTGGTTCCCAGGCGCAACTCTGAACTATGCCGAGCATGCGTTGACGGACGGTCCCGGGCGTTCCACCGACGATCTTGCCATCGTTTTCGTTCGAGAAGATGGATTGGAACGGCTGGTTAGCCATCGCGAGCTTCGTGATCTTGTCGGCCGGATACGTCTCGGCCTGCTGCGGCTCGGCGTCCGCCGCGGGGACCGGGTCGTGGCACTGGCGCCGAACTGCGTCGAGACGCTGGCCGCGTTCCTCGCGGTAGCGAGCCTCGGCGCCATCTGGTCGTCATGCTCACCAGATTTCGGTACCAGAGCCGTACATGATCGTTTTGGGCAGCTGGAGCCATCGGTCTTCCTCGCTGTGGATGGGTATTGGTACGGCGGGAAGGCATTCGACATCCGCGACCGAGTGACGGACTTGCGTGATCAGCTGCCTACGCTCACCGCCACGGTCCTACTGCCATACCTCGACGACGCCGCCGTTTTGGCTGGCACCGTCTCATGGTCGGAGCTGACTGCTGAGCAGCGTTCGCTCGGATTCGAACCAGTGCCGTTTGACCACCCGCTCTGGGTCCTGTACTCCTCAGGCACTACCGGATTACCGAAGGGCATCGTGCACGGCCATGGCGGCATCGTGGTCGAGCACCTCAAGACCGTTGCCCTGCAACACGACCTCGGTCCAGGCAAACGATTCTTCTGGTTTACGACCACCGGCTGGATGATGTGGAACCTGCTGGTATCGGGTCTGCTGGTGGGCTCGACGGTTGTGCTGTACGACGGCAGTCCGGGCTACCCGGATCTGGGCATCTTGTGGCGGCTTGCCGAGAAGCATCGAGTCACCTATTTCGGGGTCTCGGCGCCGTACATTCACGCCTGCCTGAAGGGGGGACTACGCCCAGCCGACGGGCTGGATATGTCCGCGATGCGCTCACTGGGCTCGACCGGAGCACCGCTGTCGGCCGACGGCTTCCGCTGGATCGCTGAGGCGATCGGCAAGCACGTACAGATCTGTTCGATGTCTGGTGGCACCGACGTATGTACCGCGTTCCTGGAGTCCGCGCCTACTGTGCCTGTTTGGCTCGGTGAGCTGTCGTGCGCCGCTTTGGGCGCCGCGGTCGTTGCGTACGACGCGCGCGGCGCTGAAGTCCTCGATGAGGTTGGTGAGCTGGTGCTGACCAAGCCGATGCCATCCATGCCGGTGTCATTTTGGAACGACCCGGACGGTTCTCGGCTGCGAGCCGCGTACTTCGCCGATTTTCCAGGCCTGTGGCGCCATGGTGACTGGGTTCGCAAGACACCGCGCGGGTCGTTTGTGATCTACGGACGCAGCGACTCAACTCTGAAGCGCGGGGGAGTACGGATGGGGACAGCTGACTTCTATGCGGTAGTCGAGGGCTTCGAGGAGATCGTCGATTCACTGATCATCGACACAGCGCCGCTTTTGATCGGCGAACTCGGCGCCGCCGACGAAGGCGTATTGCTCTGCTTCGTCGTACTTGCCCCTGGCGCCACGCTGGACGACGTCGAGCCGCGGCTTCGACAAGCCCTGCGCACCGAACTGTCACCGCGGCACGTACCGGATCGGTTCATTGCTGTCAATGCCATTCCCCACACTCTGAACGGCAAGAAGTGTGAGGTTCCGGTAAAGCGGATCCTGGCTGGTGTCGACCCAGATCAGGCTGTCAGTCGCGAGGCGTTGGCCAATCCGAATTCGCTTGAGCCGTTTATCCAGCTGGCGCGCCAGTGAGTTCCACTCCGCGTCAGGTACTTGCACGTGCGATGTGCTACATTTGCTACATGAAGACGATCAGTCATCGCGAGCTCCGAAACAACAGCGCTCGGGTCCTGCACGAGGTGGAAAATGGCGAGTCCTTTGCCATAACCAATCGTGGAGAAGTCGTCGCGGCACTGGTGCCAGCTGGCGTTGGCAGTGATTTGCGTTGTGTTCGACCAGCCAGGCGGAGTCATGGCTTCTCGAATATGACTCGTCGGGTAGTCAGCGAACCCTCGGCGGTAACTCTGAACGAGCTTCGCGTAGAGCGGTGACGACCGCCGTCTATTTGGATACCTCAGCAGCTGCGAAGCTGCTGGTGGAGGAGTCCGAGTCGGCCTCGCTCGCTGCATACCTCGATCAAGAGAACGTGGAGTCGGTCGCCTGCCTGCTCCTTGAAACGGAACTACGCCGATTCGCCGTACGTAACGCTATTCCTCAATCCCAGGTGACTGCCATTCTGGACAACGTCTCTTTATTCGACATGCCGCGCAGTTTGTATTACGCGGCTGGCATCCTGCCCGGCCAGCACCTCAGGTCATTGGATGCCCTGCACCTGGCCGCTGCGGCACGTCTGGGGACCGAGTTCTTGATCACCTATGACATACGGATGCAAGAACTTGCAGCCGAACTCGGCCTCAATGTCCTGGCCATTCCTTCAAGATCTGAGAGTGGCTCGGCTGGATAGACGTCCAACGCAGCGCCGGCGATAGCCCCAGTCTTGAGGCTGTCGATGAGCGCGTCGTAATCCACGATTGCGGCACGTGCCGTATTGATGAAATAGGCATCCGGCCGCATCGCACGAAGCATGTCGGCTGAAACCAGGCCGCGGGTCTCTGGGGGTACCTTTGCGGCCACAGTGACGATGTCACTGTTCGCCGCCAGCTCAACCAGGTCGACCTGTTGGGCGGCGTACGCGTCCAGGATCGGCCTCGCCGGGAAAGAACGAGCCGAGGACGGTCGATGCCGCGGCTGAGGTCTTCGAGTGGCCGGAGACGTAGGAGGGGAATGGCGAGGTGGCCGAGAGCGTCTACAGCGTAACGAGGGAGCCTAGCGGGATGACTTGGAGTCCTGCAACGCCCGCCAAGCTAAGAGTGCAGCTCCTCGGCGTCCGGCCTCGCCGGCATACCGCCCGGTCACGATCGCCGGCGCGGACCGCCAGACCAGGCTGGATGTCACACTGCGAATTAGCGGTTCGAGCAACGCCGCGCCGGCAGCCGACATACCGCCGCCGATCAAGATCAGCTCCGGGTCCATGATCAGGACGTAGTGCACCAAGGCCCGACCGAGTGCCGTAATGGCATCTTCGAAGATTCTCGCGGCCACAGCGTCGCCAGCAGCGGCCCGGCTGATGACCTCCTTGGCCGAAACATCGCTGGCACCAATGGCCGCCGAGTATCGGCGTGACACCGCCGCTGCGCTGGCGTACGTCTCGGTGCATCCACGCTGCCCGCAGGCACACGATTCTCCATCCGGAAACACTGGGAGGTGACCGAGTTCACCCGCTTGGCCGGTGGCGCCCGCTACAACCTGTCCTCCCGTGACCACTGCGGCCGCAATCCCGGTGCCCAATGCGACGAAGAGCACTTCCTTATGCCCGCGGCCAGCACCCAACTCAAGCTCTGCCAGGCCAGCGGCGCGTACGTCGTGATCGAGGACGACCGGCAGACCAACTGCGTCCGCGACAATGTGGCGTAAGTGCAGTTGACGCCAGCCGAGGTTCGCCGCGTAGACGGCGATCCCTTGCTCGGCGTCGACAATCCCAGGCACCACAAGACCCACCGCCCGCAGCCGCGCGGTATGCGGTAACTGCGCTCGCAACTCGGCAATGAGATCGATCGTTGCTGCTACCACGGCCTCAGGACCCGACTGTCTCGGTGTGGGTCGCTCGCTGTGACCGTAGTCAAGCCCGTCAGAGTCAAACGGCGTCGCCTTAATCGTGGTGCCGCCCAGATCGACTCCAATGACGAGATCGGTCATGTTCAGGAAAGCACGACAGATCGTGCCAGATGTCGCGGCTCATCGGGATTGAGCCCTTTGGCCTCTGCCAGCGCCACGCCAAGCCGCTGCGCCCTGATCAAATCCGCCATCGGATCGAGCCCACTGCATTCCCAATGGGCGCCAGTGGCCCGGACGTCCTGCTGGAGTTCGGGCGGCGGTGAGCCGAATACCCAGACCGTCGAGCGTGGATCGGCCACACTAATCGGACCGTGACGGAATTCCATAGCCGGATACGACTCGGTCCACGATTGAGACGCCTCGCGCAGCTTCAAGGCCGCCTCGTTAGCAATGCCGATCGACATGCCGCTGCCCAGGAAGGTGAACTGGGTCGAGTTAAGTGCCCGCGGGGGTAACGGGTCGGTGGCCGCGGACCGCCCCTGCGTGATGACTTCACTCAGGTCTTCACCCAGCCAGGAGCGCCACAGCGCCAGTGAAGTGGTGGCAAACCTCGTCTGAACTACCGATTTCTCATCCGCGAAGTCCAAAACCAGGTGATGATCGGCTAGTCCGATAACTGGGGCGTCCGGGTCGGCAGTGATCGCGACCGTACGTGCTGCCCCGCTATTTCGAAGGCTCCCGAGCAGCCAAAGGACTTCGGTTGTCGTGCCGCTGCGGGTCAGCGCGACCACAGTGTCGTAGGAGCGGTGCCTCGGAAACTCTGATGCGGGAAATGCATCCGTTTCGCCATGCCCTGAGCCTTCGCGTAGGGCCGCGAAGCTCTGGGCCATGAAGAGCGAGGTCCCGCATCCAATGATGGCCACCCGTTGGCCACGCCCTGGAAAGGCATGGAGAACTGGGTCGGTATGTACAAGTTCGGCAGCCCGGGCCCATGCCGACGGCTGGTCGGTAATCTCCGCTGAAACGTGCGTCATCCGGCCCCCTCTACCGACTCTGACTTTTCGTCATCAGCGTATTGTCCAGGGCCATGGGCGCCGCCTCCGCCGTCATCCACTCCGTCCGGTTGATCAGCGCCGGCGTTGACCGAAGCGACGCCTTTGTTGCTCTCGGAGGTGGTCGGGTCCTCGCGACGGGAACCAGCAGCGACTGGCGCGATCTCGTAGACAACGACACCGAGATTGTCGACGGCGCAGGGCACATTCTCACTCCGGGATTGATCGACATCCACAACCACGGCGGTGCCGGGCACTCGTACGGCGAAGGCGGCGATGCCATTCGGACGGCCCGGCGACTCCACCGCCAGCATGGCACTACTCGTCAGCTGCTCTCTTTGGTCACCGCTGCCCCCGAGGATCTCATTTCCGAGATTCAGGTGGCTGCCGCCGAAGTCCGGCAAGATCCCACAATCCTCGGAATTCACCTCGAGGGGCCATTTCTGGCCCGGGAGTACTGCGGGGCCCATGATCCGGCGCTGCTGCTAGATCCCGATCCGGACCTTGTCCGACGACTCGTGGCCGCGGCCGACGGCACGTTGCGCCAGGCGACTATCGCACCGGAGTTGACGGCTTTCACGGAGTCGGCGCAGATCTTGAAGGAAGCCGGTGCCATCGTTGCGGTCGGTCACACAGCGGCCACCTTCGAACAGGCGAAGGCAGCGATCGATGCGGGGGCAACCCTCCTCACCCACGCCTTCAACGGGATGCCCAGCCTTCATCATCGCGCGCCTGGGCCTGTGATTGCGTTCGTTGAGGATCCCGCGGCCTGGTTGGAGTTGATCAATGACGGGATCCACGTACGGCCTGAGCTTGTTCGGTTGCTGTGGCGACTGGCTCCCGGACGGGTCGCGCTGGTGAGCGATGCGATGGCGGCCGCCGGCGCCGGCGACGGGACCTATCGTCTCGGGAATCTGGATGTTGAGGTCGTTAATGGGGTCGCCCGGCTCACGGACGGAGATGCCATCGCCGGCTCAACTCTTACGTTGGACATCGCGGTCGCCCGGGCCGTACGGGAAGTGGGCCTGCCGCCCCTTGCCGCGATCGAAGCCGCAACGGTCGTCCCGGCTCAGATCTTGGGAATAGCAGACCGGCTCGGCCGGCTGGAGCCGGGCCATCTGGCCGACGCTGTCCTCTTTGACAGAAATTGGCAGGTACGGGACGTGTGGATTGCTGGTCGACCGGTGGGGGAGTGGGAGCACTAAGCGATGGAAGTCGTCATCAGCACGGCCCCCGACGAAACGGGAAAGTTAGCGGCCGATGCCATCTCCGAGCTTCTACGGCGCCAGCCCGGCGCCGTGCTGGGCGTCGCAACGGGATCAAGCCCCTTGATCATCTACGACGAACTGGGCCGCCGAGTAGCGCAGGGCTCCTTGTCGCTGGCTCGAGCGCATGCCTTCATGCTTGACGAGTACGTCGGCCTGCCCGCAGACCATCCGCAGCGCTATCGCAACGTCATCCGAGAGCAGTTCATCGACAAGGTCGATATCGATCCCAAACAGGTATACGGGCCGGACGGGCTGGCCGACGACCTTGCCGGTGCCTGTGAAGCGTACGAACGAGCCATCGCTGATACCGGCGGTATCGACCTGCAAATTCTCGGCATTGGCACCGATGGGCATATCGCGTTCAACGAGCCTGGGTCCTCCCTGGCATCACGAACTCGCATCAAGACACTGACGAGCCAGACCCGCAGGGACAACGCTCGATTCTTCGGCGGGGATGTGGATGCCGTTCCCCTGCACTGCCTGACTCAAGGAATCGGCACCATCCTCGAATCTCGCCATCTGGTGCTCGTAGCGTCGGGCCGGCGAAAGGCAGAAGCGGTCCACCAGCTTGTCGAAGGTCCGATATCTGCGATGTGGCCAGCCACGGCGTTGCAGCTTCACCCGCATGTCACGGTGTTTCTTGACACTGCCGCGGCTTCGCGCCTTCAGCTCGCCTCGTACTACATCGAGACATATCAAGGGAAACCGAGCTGGCAGGGGTTCTAGTGCTGGAGTCCTTGCTGCCCGGTTTCACGGGCACCGTACTGCCCGGTTGGCTGCGGGACCGGCTGAGAGCTGGTCTGGGAGGTGTCTGCCTGTTCGCGCAGAACATCGTCTCGCCCGAACAACTACGCGTCCTGACCGACGACATTCTGGCTGAGAACCCAGACGCGATTATCGCTGTTGATGAGGAAGCCGGTGACGTCACGCGCCTCTTCGCGGCCACGGGTGCGCCGTTTCCGGGTAACGCTGTACTGGGCCGGCTCGACGATCTCGACGCCACGCGGGAGACCGCCGCCGCCATCGGCTGGTCGCTGCGCCAAGCAGGCTGCACGGTCAACTTCGCTCCTTGCGTTGATGTCAATTCACGCTCCGACAACCCGGTCATCGGCGTCCGCAGCTTTGGCAGCGATGCTGAACTCGTCGCGCGCCACGGACCGGCTTGGGTGACCGGACTTCAGTCGACTGGAGTGGCGGCAACCGCCAAGCATTTCCCCGGACACGGCGATACTGCACGGGACTCGCATGTCTCACTCCCGGTTGTCGACCGTTCCCTCGATGAGCTGCGTGAGCGGGAGCTGCTGCCGTTCGCCGCAGCCATCGAGGCGGGCTGCCAGTTGATCATGACTTCGCACATCCTGCTGCCCCAAGTGGACGCGAACCATCCGGCGACAATGAGTCGAATCCTGTTGCACGATGTGCTGCGTGAGGAACTGGGCTTTTCCCGCGTGATTGTGAGCGACGCCCTCGATATGGCTGGTGCCTCAGGTTCGCTCGGGATAGCTGGGGCCGCTGTCGCGGCGTTGCGAGCCGGTTGCGATCTGCTCTGTCTCGGAACCGACAACAGCGATGATCAGCTGGCGGACATCGAGCGTGCCGTCAAGGGCGCAATTGCCCAGGGCACTCTTGCGCCTGACAGGGTTTCGGATGCGACAAGCCGGGTGCGGGGCCTCGCGAAGGAGATGGCTGCCGCGCGAAAGTCGGCTGGGCCGCCGCCTCACGCCGCCCCAAGCTGCCCCGTTGCCGAGGCGGAGTTGGTTCGCACGCTCGATGTCCGACCTCGAGCCTTGGGATGGCGAGCTCGTGCAGCAGGCCGATACAGCGTCGTTCGCGTTGAGTCGGATCCCAATATCGCCGTGGGCGCCACGCCGTGGGGACCATTCGCCGCCGACGTTGAACTGCCGGCGTATGTGATCATGCCCGAAAGATCGGCACTGTCGTCCTTTGAGCCGGACCGGCCGGTACTTGTTGTCGGGCGCGACATCCACCGGCATCGGTTCGCCAGAGAAGCAATCGATCGACTGCGCAGCGATGGTCTGGACGTGCTTGTGGTTGACATGGGCTGGCCATCGGAGGACCGGCGATACGCCGACGTTGCGACGTTCGGAGCCTCCCGCCTGATGGGTCGCGTGCTATTGAACTGGGTCCGATAGGTAGCGATTTGTTCGTCAGCGCTGAAAACACATCACGAGTGCGAGAAAAGGCATCTCAGGCTCAAGGAATCGATGCAACACCTGAGTGGAGGTGTTGGTCGTGGGGCGGTTGGTTGCTCCGGAGGAGTTCTGGGTTCAGTTGTGGGCCGGCGTGAACGTGGTGGGTGCCTCGCGAGCGGTC
>Ga0307416_100000127_pt1 | contig 45966 bp, 43 predicted proteins | sample DK1Cmetagenome_2_FD_203821 | JGI IMG/M metagenome (GOLD analysis project Ga0307416, IMG submission 203821) | Maize rhizosphere microbial communities from greenhouse at UC Davis, California, United States - DK15-C-3 | ecosystem: Host-associated > Plants > Roots > Rhizosphere > Soil | place...
ACGGGGGCACGACGGGGGCACGGGGTTGTCGGGGAGCACCGCTGGCTCTCGCTCCTGATGACGTGGCCCGCCGCCCGTCCGCTGTCGACGAAGCTGTCAAATCAAGTCGCGAACCATGGCCATGCCTTCATGACGGAAGCCGACATCGGTCCAGTAAGTGCCTGCGTTCTTCATCCCGGGCGGCGCGATTGCCCTGCGGTAACCGAGCGTGGCGAGGGGGCCACCGGATTGGTAGACGAACTCGCCTAACGTGAACCCCTGGTACCTCGGCAGGACGTAGTCGAGGTCAACCTGCGCTGATCCGTCACCTACGTCTCGGGCCAGCACCACACCTACCGTCTCCGCTCCTCGAAGGATGAGAAAGCCGAAGTCGGTGCGAGCGGTGGCCTCTGCAGAGAATCCGGGATTGAACCGCTGAATGTCAGCATGGAACTGGTTCAGCAGGTACTTCAGGTAATCGGCCTCCGGCGAGACCTTGATCACCTCGAACGTCTCAACGTCGTGGCGTCGGCGGACAAGTCGAACGACGTAGAAGGCGTTGATTGCCGTGAGCACCAGATTCATGGCGACCATCGGCCATACAGCGATCGCTGCGTTGAATATCGTCAGAACTGCCGATGCGACGCCGTTGAGGACCCGCAGACGCAGGATGCGGGTCTGGAGCACCGAGTAGACGAGCAGCGCAGACCCGGCCCAACCCAGTAGCTCCAGCGCTAGCAATGGACGACCTCAGTCATGGCCCCTCAGTTCCTGCCTGCTCGACGACCCGACCCGATTTGATCACAACAATTGACGTGATCGGCGTGGACTGCAGGCGTCGGATCTCGCCGTGCCGCACCGCCTGTTCGCGGCTGGCCTGTGGTGGTTCACGTCGCCGCACCATGGCGAGGAGCACGGGATCGGCGAGCGTCGCACGGGCCAGATCACGCTCGGCGTCCCCGCCGCCCAGCAGCAGTGCGCGGAGCCGGTTGGTTTGGGCGATGGTGACCACGGTGAGTTCGTGGCGGGCGCCGAGCAGGATCCGCAGCGCCTCACGATCGCCATCGGCACGAGGTATGGGTAGCCGGTCGGCATCGAGGCGCAGCGCGGCGAGCACCGCCAGATGGGCGTCGATCGGGTCGGACTTGCCCTTCCCGCGGCGGGCCTTGTGGTTGGGCTGCTCGCACTCGATGACGGTCAGGCCGGCGGCAGCGACCGCGCGGGCCAACCCGACACCGAAGCTGCGGGTGCCCTCGATCGAGACGACCACCCGCGGTCCCGGCGAATGGTCGAGGATCCAGGCCAGCAACTCGGCAAAGCCTGAGTTGTCATTGCTGATCTTTCGTGTCCCGATCGGTGTGCCGGTCGGGAGCGCGAGCTCCACTTCGTGGGTGTCGCGGTGGGTGTCGACACCAACGACGGCGTCGATGAGTTCTGCCAGCATGGGCACCGGCCTAGTCCTTCCTGCAGGGAGTGGGTCAACCGTCGGCACCGGCTTGGGTAGAGGTCACCGAGTGGCACATCTGTGATGGGTCACGCGCTTGAGCGGACAGGCTTCTGATCAGGCCAACTGGTGGGCCAGGCCGGTGCCGGCAACCACGACGGACAGGTCAGATAAAGGGCACTCCGAAGCAGCCGGATCCGTAGAGAGTCACATCGGGTCACCGACACCGAGCCTGCTGGTCCTCCACCCACGAGCACCGCAACGACACTCACAGATCCGTAGGAGGGCAATCGCCATCCATGCGGAGATACCCACAGTGTGGCGGCGGGCCTGGCCTCACCGTCGCGTCACGGCCACAGGTATGCGCGGACGTCGTTAGCAGAGTGTTAGCACCCAGACCGGTTGTCGATGTTCGCTTCCTGGCCGTGTCGGTGAGCCCCGCTTAGCAGTCGCCGGACGCCTGTTCCCGCTGCCACGGTAAGTCGAGACGGCGACCTGTCGAGCTGGTGAGAAACGCCGATGGATGAGAGCGAATTAGACCTGAGTTGTATCGGTTTAGTGACCGCCGTCGGCGAGGTCGTCGAGGATGGTTTTGGCTTCGTCGGGGATGCGTGGCGGCGCGGTGATCTGCTGACGGCCCAGGCTGATGGTTGCAGATCGCAGCGGCCGCAGGGTCTGGATTATCTTCTTGGTCGTGAGGCCGGTGCGGGCTTGGGGTTCACGCGAGACTGCGAGAGCGGTGAAACACGATGGTCACGTGGGCTTCGATGCTGTCGCGGATGCGATGGAAGATCGGCCGTGCTGCGAGGTCGGATTTGGCCATCCTGAACGATCGTTCGATTTGGTAGAGGTCTCGGTAGGCGGCGACCACGCGTGGGTCGTCCATCGTGTCGGTGCTGATGTTGGTGACGTAGCCTTTCAGCCCGGCCAGGTAGCGGGTTGATCGGGACTGTTTGACGCCGACGGGCCTTGGTCGTCTTCGTAATCAGTCCACCGTGTCCGGGGTAGGTCGGCGCTCGAGGTGGAGTTCGACCACGGTAGCTCGGCTACGATCTGAGCCGACGTTGTGCGCGATGAGCATTGGTCAGCATCGGTGCTTTGGGAGCAAGGTCAGCTTCGTGAACACCGACCGATGGTCGCTGGAGTCCGAGGTCTGCACCCGTGTGCTCCCAGGCACCACGGCGAAGTGGTCGTCGTAGAAGATGTAGTCGAACCTGCTGCTGGGATTGGCCTGGGGGAAGGTGTCGCCTAACCCGGTGCCCGCCTCCTCCTGGGCGTCGAGGAGATGCCCTCGAAGGATCCGCCCGGGAACGTCAGTGGAATCAGAGTTCAGGTCACCGGCCAGGATTGTCGGTGTGGCCATAGAGTGCAGCGCCCGGGCCACGGCCAACGCCTGCAGGAGCCGGCTCTGCCGGCCATCGCTTCCCTCCGTGAGGTGCGTCGATGAGAACGCGACCCGGCGCCCGTCGACGATGACGATCGCCGTCAACAGTCCCCGCGGCTCCAGCCCGAACGGATCGCGTTCCCGAAGGGACCGCCGTCGTAGATCAAGTTGGGCCCGTAGACCACGTGGAGTCCGGTAGCTTTGGCGAGATAGGCCGGCTCGTCGACGCGCGTGCGCAGCGTGTGACTGTCGACCTCGTTGAGGCTGACCAGGTCAGGCTGGACGGCCTCGATCTCCGCCGCGATCTGAGAGATGTGCACACCGCCGGCGTCGCTGGTCGCCGCGCGGATGTTGAACTGAAGTACCCGGAGAACGGGCGACCGACGTTCCTGGCACAGGGTGGTCACCACACTTGCCCCTAGCCCGGGAACCAGGAGAGGTGGTGGCACCGGCGGGACCGAACGCGTTGCGGCCGTGGACATCCGTGCGGTCACCACCGAGACAGAAGGCATGGTCGACGACGAGCCATGCGATGCACTGGAGAGTCGAATCGCGGTTGCAAAGACGGCCGCCAGCGCCAAGACCGCGCCAGCGGCAAGCCAGGAAGCGCGCCATCTGAACCTAAGGCGGGATCCTGAATCGACGGACATGACTCCACTGTGCCCTCCCACCGGTGAGGCTCGAACCCGATCGAACGCACTTTCTTGAGCCCGCTTCATCCCGCCGCGTGGCACTTTCGGCTGCTCCTTATTGGTACCTGGACAGGACCGGCTGCCCCGCGCAGCAGGCTAGGTAGCGCGTCGGCATGCCGCCTTAACCGGAAAGCGTGGTTCGAGCTTCCTCCGCTTAGGGCCACCACTGTGATGATCACAAGAGGGAGTTCCAACAACGGAGCCCAGCGTTGACGCCTTTTGACGACCGCCAACGCCATAACCCTTTGAAGCGCCCGGCCAGTCGAATCCTGAAGATCACGTTGAGCATAAGCCGCGGGCTGACAACCGAGTTGACAACACCTCGGTGACGAATTGAGTCGGTCGCCGAATGTTGCACAATGTTGTGTAACCACCGGATTGCTCGACTGACCTGGACAAATGCTGTAATCTCGCTCCTCCAGCAACTACGAGAAACAACGAAGGAAGGGCCTGGGGTCAAAGCGCCACGACTACTTGTCTAGTCCCGGTGCCACCGTGATGATCTTGCCCATGACTGATGATCTTTCCGCCGCCCACTTAAGGCGGGGGTTCCTTTGGGTTGCTTCGCTCTTGGCCTTCGAGCTCGATGATCACCATGCTTCGCGGCACTCGCCAGGTCTCAAGCCCTGGTGCGCGTTGCCAGCGATTGTGACGGTGTCGACTGCATGATGGCACCGCTGGCCAGCGCAGTCATTTTGGGACGTCGGGTCTGATTCCTACACAGTGGGATCCCAAGCCCGGCCGGTGTACCAGCACTCTAGTGCCACTTACATGTGGAGTAGTTGATCTTGGTACGGGTGATCCACCAGACCAAGATCAGGATTGGGACACTGGGTACACAAGACGTTCGCAAACGTCCAACGGTTGCTAACGCTCGACTTGACCAAATGGCCTAGTCAGCTGGCACATTCAGCGGTTACCAACGCCAGCCGTTAACCCCTGATGGGTCCTCTCAAGGCGGTAGCGCGGGTTCGAATCCCGTCGGGGCTACCAGATCACCGCTCTGGCGTTGGTGTCTCGGTGCCCTCAAAGCTGCAGGCGGGTGCTGACCCTCGATTGGTGAAATCGACTATTGACTCACCTGACTTCCGACAAATCGGTACGGTCTGAGCGTGAGCGAGCAGCGTTGGCCGTGGCTGTTGACCGCAGGTCTGATGCTGGCAGGGGCCGCCGCCACTGCACGGTCCACCTACCTGTACTAGCTGCCGTGCCGGGGCAGCATGCTGAGGGGCAGCGTCATCAACTACTACGTGGACGTCGGGCGCAAATTCTCCCCCGCGTGTAAGCAGGCCATGGACGGGGATGTCGCCTTGGTGGTGCCGTGGACGTCTGGGCTGAACCTGGTCGCGATGGCGCTGCTCGGGGTGGCCTGGCTCACGCTCGTTGCAGGGCTTCGGTGGCGATGGAGGACCAGGGCCGTTGCGGCACTTCCGAGTCTGGCCACGCTTGCGGGGGCCGTGGCTGGAGCCCCGGCGATCGGCGATCCCAAACCCTTTGAGTACACCCCTCCCCTGATGGGGCTGGTTATGTTCCTCGAGTTGTTGGCCCTTGTCGCTTTGGTCTGGATCTTGGTGTGGCAACCAGAGGCTCGCGGTCGCCACATTGCCCCGCGGCTGGTGATTCTGCTGTCGACGGCGTTTGGTTTCGGTCACGTGATGACTGAGTACTTCACCATGCTCAGTTTCGGCGGCGGCAATGGGGAGACCCCGATCGGCTATGGGTACCTCATCTTCGCCACCATCACCATCAGCGCCATCCTGACCGTGATCATGACCCTACTCGTGCCGCAGAAGATTGCCGACGCTGAGCCGCAGCAGGGCCATGGTTCGCAGCCCTATGATGCGGCAGACCTTTCAAGATCACGGCAGCAGCTCGAGCGCGTGGACTGAGCGCGCCGAAGCAGCTGATCATTGGCGCGCTTTTCCAGGTGGTATCGATCAGCCTCGGTGTATGCCTCGGGTATCTCGCCTTCTTAGGCATCTTCTCGATCTTGGACCGGTAAAGGGAGACGGCAGGTGAAGACCAAGAGGCTAGTCGTCCTAGCAGTAATCGAGACAGCCGCGATCGCCCTGGGCGTCTGCCTGCTGCTCTTCGCATTCCGGTACACACCTCCGAGCTCGACTCCCATACCGGCGCCGAGCAAGTCGTGGAGTCCAGAGCAAACGGGTTGGCCCTACGGGTCTCCGATCGCCTGGGAGAAGTACCGCCCATACCTTCAGGAAGAGATAGATACATCGGGCATGGCCAAGGACTGCGTCAAACTTGAGAGGTTGTTCCAGGAAGTGGCCGACCTGCCCGATGCGGATGAGTTGGTGACGTATGTGGACCGATGGGGTGTGCATACCAACTGCTTCGACGAAGATGAGTGATCGTCACCGAATTTGATCCCGGGTATGTCGATCTGCTCGGCCACATTGCGAGGGAGGGCGCCTAGCCGTTTCCTGGCGACTGAGAGACAAATCAAAGCGGCCCTTGTTGCGGCACTTTCCGGTCTGGAGTGCCTGATCTACAGAGTGCTAAGCGCATTCTTTCAGGATCAACTATCCACGCCGCCCAGGCGAAGCCAATGTCGGCGATGCCCTTCGCGGCTTTAGCCCTGGCAGGTCATTGTCCTCCACTTGACCCCTCGTGAGCGCAGCTTGCCCATGTAGACCCAATCAATGTTGGGGTTCATGCTTCTATCTCTGGCTGCTGTGGAGCAGGTTCGAGGAGGCCGATGCGCTCCAGCTGGTCGGCTAGGCCGGCGCCATCTGAGGCATACAGCCAGGGCACGGTCGAATCACCGGGCCTCGTGTGACCGCGGAAACTGCTGCCGGCGAGTACGGCCTCGCTCGGCGTCAGCCGGCGGATGCAAACGGCGCTCACATTGCCAGAGTGCTGCTCCACGAAGTCGCGATAGATCGACTCGTCGTGCTGTCCATCGTCACCGACAAGCAGCCATCTGATCTGAGGGAACTCGCGGGCCAGTCGCGTCAGGCTGCTGCGCTTGTGCTCCCGACCGCTGCGGAACAAACTGTTCGCAGTCGGCCCCCAATCGGTCAACAGCAAGGTGCCGGCGGGATACAAGTTCCGCGACAGGAAGCGAGTCAACGTAGGTGCGACGTTCCACGCTCCCGTAGACAAGTAGATAAACGGTCCTCCCGGGTACCGGCTGCTCAGTCGCTCGTATAGGACCGGCATACCGGGTGTCGTCGCTCGCGCATGTTCGTTGACAACGAAGGTGTGCCAGGCAGCCAATAGCGGCCGCGGTAACGCGGTGACCATAACCGTGTCATCGATATCGGACACAACACCGAATGTCGTCTCAGGATCCACCACGAACACCAAAGCCGTCGCGACCGCCGAACCTTCCGAGCTGAAGCCGATGCGATGCCAACCAGGCTCAAGATCAACATCGAAAACCAGGTCGACGATGCCACTGTGGTCGGCCCGCACCTCGTACGATCGCTCTCCGGCGTGGACCATCACGCTCGCGCTGTCGATCGGGACCCCAATGAAATTACGCCAGCCACGGATGCCTGTCGGTGTGTCCGCGTGACGGTGGCGACGCCTCGTAAGAAGGACACGGGCAAGCACGCGTATCCAGGTGGTCGAGCCATAGCTGGTGTAGGGGATTACCTCTGCGGTATAACCCGCCTTGCGCACTCGTTGAGCTCGCCAGCGCTGCACTGCATGATCAATGCCAAGGGCCCGGCGATGTATGAGGGATTCCTCCACAGACGTGACCTTAGCCGTCACTTAGGTAACGCACCGGCGGCGTCTCCAGCTCCGCGACGGTGCTCTCGATTAGCCACGTAAAGGTGGGATTTCGAAAAGTCCGCACCGGTCGGAAATTTGACTATCAATTGCCGGCTCGCAGGTCGAAAACTCCGCAATGGTCGGAATTTCAACCTCAGTGATCGAGTCGGCACATGACCCCAACTACTCACTCGCCGCCGCTGCGACGCAGTACCTCGCTAAGCCGCTCGGCGGCAGCTATCACCGCGGGCGCATGGAGTCGCCCAGGTTGGCGGGACAGTCGTTCGATCGGGCCGGACACACTGACCGCCGCAATGACTTTTCCGGAGGGGGAGCGTACGGGCGCGGAGACCGAGGCCACGCCGGGTTCCCGCTCACCCACCGAATGGGCCCAGCCGCGTCGGCGTACGGCAGCGAGTGCGACCGCGGAGAAGCGGCTGCCCCGCAGCCCGCGCTGCATCCGTTCGGGTTCCTCCCAGGCCAACAGCACCTGAGCTGCCGAACCAGCACTCATAGTCAACTGCGTGCCGATCGGCACGCTGTCACGCAGTCCCGACATTCGCTCGGCGGTAGCGACGCAAACCCGGTAGTCGCCTTGGCGGCGGAACATCTGAGCTGACTCGCCTGTGATGTCGCGGAGCCGAGCAAGGACAGGTCCGGCCGTTGCGAGTAGGCGATCCTCACCCGCAGCCGATGCCAGTTCGCCAAGCCGCGGGCCGAGCACGAACCGGCCCTGCAGATCTCGGCTCACCAGACGATGATGCTCGAGAGCAACGGCAAGTCGATGAGCGGTCGGTCGGGCCAACCCGGTCGCTGCCACCAGACCCGCCAGCGTCGTCGGTCCGGTCTCGAGGGCACTGAGCACTAGCGCGGCTTTGTCAAGGACGCCGACGCCGCTAGAGTTGTCCATGCCTTGATACTGCCGTCTCGAATGCTGGAAGGCAAGTGCGAAGATTAGCTTGCTATCCGTTGAAATCTGGGGAATCAACTGTGGCAGATCACGGGGGACAGGAGAAGATCAACCATCATGGGCAAGACGCTGAGCGAGAAAGTGTGGGACGACCACGTCGTACGAAGCGCCGAAGGCGAGCCGGACCTGCTCTTTATTGATCTTCACCTGATCCACGAAGTGACCAGCCCGCAGGCATTCGATGGACTACGGCAGGCAGGCCGGCAAGTACGCCGCCCGGATCTGACACTGGCAACCGAGGACCACAACACCCCGACGCTGAACATCGACCGGCCTATCGCGGACCCCGTCTCACGAACTCAGGTCGAGACGTTGCGGAACAACGCGCGAGAGTTCGGCATTCGTATCCACAGCCTCGGCGATCTTGATCAAGGCATCGTGCACATCATCGGACCGCAGCTGGGGCTGACTCAGCCTGGATTGACGGTGGTCTGCGGCGATTCGCATACGTCCACTCACGGTGCGTTCGGCGCCATCGCGTTCGGCATCGGCACTTCAGAGGTCGAACACGTGTTGGCCACCCAGACGCTGCCGCAGGCCAAGCCCAAGACCATGGCGGTGAACGTCAACGGTGATCTGCCGGTCGGCGTAACTGCCAAGGACATTGTGCTGGCGCTCATCGCGAAAGTAGGCACCGGCGGCGGCCAGGGCTACCTCGTGGAGTATCGCGGCTCCACGATCGAGGCACTGAGCATGGAAGGTCGCATGACCATCTGCAATATGAGCATCGAGTGGGGTGCCAAGGCGGGCATGATCGCACCAGACGAGACCACGTTCGCCTACATCAAGGGCCGTCCGCATGCCCCGGAAGCGGCCGACTGGGACGCCGCACTGGCCTACTGGAACACACTCCGCAGTGACGCCGACGCCGTCTTCGACGCAGAAGTCGATCTTGACGCGACCCAGCTGACGCCCTTCGTCACCTGGGGAACCAATCCCGGTCAGGGCGTTCCGCTAGGTGCCGCTGTACCCGATCCGGAGATCTTCGCCGAGGAGTCGGATCGGACGGCTGCGACGAAGGCTCTGGAGTACATGGCCCTCAAACCTGGCCAGAAGATGCGCGACATCGCAGTGGACACGGTCTTTCTTGGCTCCTGTACCAACGGGCGCATTGAGGATCTGCGCGCCGCGGCCGACGTCATCAAGGGCCATCATGTCGCCGAGAAGGTACGGATGCTGGTCGTGCCAGGCTCTGCCCGCGTCCGCTTGCAAGCCGAGTCGGAGGGTTTGGACGTGATCTTCAAAGAGGCCGGTGCCGAATGGAGAGCGGCCGGTTGCTCAATGTGTCTGGGCATGAATCCTGATCAACTCTCTCCCGGTGAGCGGGCCGCATCCACCTCGAATCGCAACTTCGAGGGTCGCCAAGGCAAGGGCGGCCGAACTCACCTGGTATCACCGCTGGTCGCCGCCGCGACCGCGGTAGTTGGCACCCTCAGCTCGCCAGCCGATCTCTCCGGGACACGATGATCATGGACGCGTTCACCACTCATACCGGCACCGCACTTCCGTTGCGGCGCAGCAATGTCGACACCGACCAGATCATTCCCGCGGTCTATCTCAAGCGAGTGACTAAGACGGGCTTCGAGGATGGCCTGTTCGCAGCTTGGCGCAACGATCCCAGCTTCGTGTTGAACCTGCCGCAGTACGCCGGCGCGACGATCTTGATCGCGGGTCCCGACTTCGGCACCGGATCGTCCCGAGAGCATGCGGTCTGGGCGCTGCAGAACTATGGGTTCAAGGTTGTGATCGGATCCAGGTTCGGCGACATCTTCCGCGGCAATTCCGGGAAAGCCGGGCTGCTGATCGCTGTTGTCGACCAGAAGGTCATCGAAGAGCTCTGGGACTTCGTCGAGGAACATCCCGCCGCGCCGATCACTGTCGATCTTGTCGGCCGGCAGATTACGGCTGACGGTTTCCAGACCGAGTTCGAGATCGACGACTACACCAGGTGGCGGCTCATGGAGGGCCTGGACGACATCGGGTTGACGCTACGCCATGTTGATCACATCGATGCGTTCGAGCGCAACCGACCGGCGCACAGGCCCAGGACGCTGCCGGCGAAGGTCGCAAGCGGCACTTAGTACGGCGCTCATTGCTGTTTTTCCTTACAAGACACCAAAATGTGCGACCTAGGTGATTGTCTGGTTGCTCGATCTTCCCTAGCGTTGGGCCTGCAGGCGTACCGTACGCTGCCCAAGTTCCCAGCAAGCTTGGAACCGTATCGAGAAGGGAAGCTGTGAACAAGGCTGAATTGATTCAGGCGGTGGCTGCCTATTACGACGGCAGCAAGTCAGAAGCAGCTAAGGCCCTTAACGCCGTGGTGGAAACCATCACCTACAAGACTGCAGCTGGGGAGAAGGTCTCGATCACCGGTTTTGGCGTATTCGAGAAGGTGCATCGTTCGGCACGGATGGTGCGCAATCCGCGTACGGGCGAACGCAAACGCGCCAAGGCCACGGCTGTGCCACGCTTCCGCGCCGGTTCGGACCTAAAGGCTTACGTCTCGGGAGCCAAGAAGGTGCCCAAGGCGCCCGCAAAGAAGGCGACCACCAAGGCGACGAGCGGCAGCGCGCCGACCTCGAAGACCGCGGTCTCAACGAGAAGGACGGTTTCGCCGGCTCCTGCTAAGAAGACTGCAGCGGCTTCGCAGCGAACATCGCAGCGAGCGAAGCGGGTTTGATTGCTACAACCAAGCGGAAAGGACCTGGCCTTCGGCTGCTACTGAGTGGAGCCGCTGGCCCTCTCTGGCGTACCGGAGCTCATTATCGAGCGCCTTCGCAGGCAGTGTGATTCGTCTCCCCGAGGCAGTTACTGCGAGCTGATCGCCGTCGGCATTGCGCCATTGCGTCACAGTGATCAACTCGTAGTGCCCGAGGCGACCCGTTCCATGATCGACAAGCGCTTCGGTGGCTCCTCCCACGCCAAGTCCAATTGCCACGATGAGATCAGCCTCAGTGTCGACATCGCGACGGGCGTCAGCAACCGGCAATCTGATCACCTCGTCGGAAAGGCTCACTGCGCCAGAGGCATGGTGAGCCGCCGCAGACCGCCCCTGAAACTGCGGCTCGAGCCTGACGTTGTGTGCCACCAGAATGGTCGTGCCCACACCCGAGGCATCTGCAACGAACGATCGATCATGTGCCCGCGAGGCATCGAGGATCCGGTGTACCGAGTCCGGTCGTAAGGCCGGAAGATCACCGACACACGCCACGATGGTCCTAAATCCCCGCGCTTGCAAAGCTTCTGCGCCCCGACTGAGTGCCGAATTTATGCCGCTATTGCCCGATTCACTGATCACGTTCACGGTGAGGCCAGCCCGACGAAGTCGCGCCTCCAAGGCCGGCTGATCGCTGACAACCAGCACATGCGGCAGCGCGTTCGCTAGGGCGGCCAAAGTGTCTAGTGCCATGGCCCACGCCAGCCGTCGACGCAGTGGATCGGGCAGGTCGAGTCGGGACTTTGCGTGCTCGGTCGGCTTGAGAGCGATCACGCCAGCAGTAGTCGGCGCCGCGATCATGTGAAGCTAACCCCACTGGACACCTGAGGATGCTGCCACGTTCCCGTAAGGTGAAGCCACTTCGCCACGGGGCGGACCCACCAGAGCCGTGCTCCAGCCTCCCCTGGATCCGCAGACCACATTCACCAACCGAGGTGCTGATGGCCGAAAACTCCGCCGTGAGTCCGCAGACGGTGCTCAAACCACTCTCGGAGGCCAATCATGAGCCAGGAGCGCAGACGATCTCCGCCGTTGTCAGAGTTTTGCACGCGATCTTGCGACCGCTAACCAAGCGGGACTGGAGAGGACAAGACAAAGTGCCGCAGACCGGCGGAGTGATCTTTGTTGCGAACCACATCTCCAATGCCGACCCGCTCGCCGTAGGTCAGTTTCTTGCCTTCTCTGGCCGCTGGCCACGCTTCCTGGCGAAAGCGTCGGTGTTCCAGATCCCTATGATTGGGCGCATCATTGCTGCTTGTGGGCAAATCCCGGTGCAGCGCGGGTCTGCGCAGTCTAAGGATGCGCTCATTGCGGCGGCTCAGGCGATTGAGCAGGATCGGGCCCTGGTGATCTACCCCGAGGGAACGATTACCTACGACCCTGGGCTATGGCCGATGAAAGGCAAAACGGGTGCGGCTCGGCTGGCATTTCAGATGGGATGCCCTGTCATACCGATCGGGCAGTGGGGTGCTGAAGAGCTCATGCCTGGTCGCAAGCCGCGCTTTCCGAAGCTATTTCCTCGCAAAATCTTACGAGTCGCGGCAGGCGATCCCGTGCCCCTCGATGATCTTCGAAACAGGTCCGTCAGTGCTGCCACACTCGATGAGGCGACGACAAGGATGATGGATGCGATCACCGTCTTGGTTGCTGAGCTCCGCAACGCCACGCCGCCACCGCGGCGCTACGATCCGCAGACCGACATGACGACCGGAGACCAACAGTGACCGCGGAGCTGGCGCCAGATCCGGCACGGATCACGATCATGGGCTCCGGCTCATGGGGCACCGCCTTTGCGCTCGTGGTATCCGACGCCGGCAATCAAGTGACCCTCTGGGCACGGCGCCCCGAGTTAGCAGACAAGATCAACTTCGATCATTGCAACCCCGACTATTTTCCCGATCTGGAGCTGCCCGAGGCGCTGAAGGCTGTCAGCGATCCCCACGATGCGATGAATGGGGCCGATTTCGTAGTGCTCGCAGTGCCATCGCAATCGCTGCGCAGCAACCTCAGTCACTGGCAGATCCCGAGGAACGCGATTGTTGTCAGCCTGGCGAAAGGAATTGAGCTCGGGAGCGGCTTGCGGATGAGCGAGGTGATCGCCGAGGCCGGTGATATCGACCTCGAAAGGATTGTCGTTGTTACGGGGCCGAACCTGGCGCGGGAGATCGCCGAACGGCAGCCATCAGCCAGCGTGGTGGCGAGTGTCTCACCGGCGACCGCTGAGGCATTCCAAGCGGTCTGCCACACCGCCAGATTCCGGGCGTACACCAATACCGACGTAGTGGGCTGCGAGCTTGGTGGCGCAACCAAGAACGTGATTGCACTAGCCGTCGGTATGGCGATTGGACTCGGGCTCGGCGCGAATGCCACGGCCTCGGTGATCACCAGGGGACTGGCAGAGATCACGCGACTCGGTCTGGCGCTGGGTGCGGATCCGTACACCTTCTCCGGTTTGGCGGGACTCGGTGACCTGGTGGCGACCTGCTCATCGCCGCTCTCGCGAAATCGCTCCTTCGGTGAGGAGCTCGGCAGGGGACGTACGGTCGCCGAGCTCACCGCCTCGACGCGCCAAGTCGCCGAAGGCGTGAAGTCGTGTGCATCGATCACTGAACTGGCTGCCAAGCATCATGTGGAAATGCCCATCGTGGAAAATGTGGCCGCCGTCATCGCCGGTGAGCTGACACCGGCGGAAATGATCACTGCGCTGATGTCGCGCTCAGCCAAACCTGAGCGCTACTAGCTCCATGACGGCTCATGGGCCTGGGTGCCGTACTTCCCGGCTCGCCGGTCGACCGCCTAGGCAACTCCGAGGTAAGTCTGGTGCGTGCGCGGCGGAATCGGCCGACCCCGGATAAGGTCGACACTCGTGAATGAAAGCCAGCCGAGCGTTCGAAGGGTTAACGGTTCTCGGCACCGCATCGCGGTGGTCTTCGGGGGAACCAGCAGCGAGCACGGCGTCTCCTGTCTCACCGCCGCTGGGGTCCTCAGCGCGCTGGATCGGGATCGCTTTGACGTGGTGGGTATTGGCATCACCCGTACGGGGCGGTGGATCCTGGTCGATCCGGAAACGATCAGCCGGCTAGGGATTACCGACGGGAAATTGCCCGAGCTTAGCGAAAATGCCGCTGAGGCCTTGCTGATGCGGGTCTCCAGCGGCAGCGAGCTTGCGGTTCGAGAGCAATCGGCGTTGTCTCAGCTCGGTCCGGTTGACGTTGCTTTGGCGCTGCTGCACGGACCCTTCGGCGAGGACGGCACCATCCAAGGGCTATTCGAGATGATGGGGACCCGCTATGTGGGTGCCGGAGTGCTCGCCAGCGCCGTCGGGATGGACAAGCACTACATGAAACTGGTGCTCGCCGCATCTGGGCTGCCAGTTGGACCTTTCGTGCCCATCACGGGAGCAGACTGGCGGCGGGACAAGGCTAAGTGCCTGGAAGCGGTTACCGCACTGCAGTACCCGCTGTTCGTCAAGCCCGCGCGTGGCGGATCCAGCTTGGGTATTTCCAAAGTCAATGACCCGGCTTATTTGGAGAAGGCCGTTGTCTTGGCACAGGCCTACGATCCCAAGGTCATCGTGGAACAGGGATTCGTCGGGGCGCGCGAACTTGAGTGCGGTGTGCTGGATGATCTTGATGGGGGTTCTCCGCAGGCCAGCGTAGTGGCCGAGATACGCGTGCATAGCGAGTCCGGCTTCTACGACTTTAAGGCCAAGTACCTCCCAGAGGAACAAGTTGATCTTGATGTGCCGGCTCAGGTCCAGCCCGGGTTAGCTGATCAAGTCCGGCAGCTGGCTATCAAGACCTTTGAGGCGATTGGCTGCGAGGGCCTGGCACGCGTTGACGTTTTCCTAACTCGGGACGGCAAGATCGTCATCAATGAGATCAACACCATGCCGGGCTTCACTCCCCACTCGATGTTCCCGCGCATGTGGGCGGCCAGCGGCGTTCCCTATTCGGAGCTCGTCGAAAGGTTGATCACATTGGCGCTACGCCGCCCTGTCGGGCTGCGCTAGCAGCTGCGATTAAATGTGAACGACCGGGCAGGTCACAGTGCGGGTGATGCCTGGCACTGTTTGGACTCGAGCTACGACCAGCTGCCCCAGCTCGTCGACACTTGACGCTTCAGCACGCACGATGACGTCGTAAGGACCCGTTACATCTTCGGCCAGTGTGACACCTTGGATGTTGGCAATCGCATGCGCGACCTCGGCCGCCTTGCCGACGTTGGTCTGGACCAAGATGTATGCCTGTACGACCATCAGGTGGTACCTCCTGCGTTGTCAAGACGGCGGTGTCTGGGCTCTTAGGGCGCATCGTCGGTCTTTGACACCAGACCGCGTACGCTCGCCGATGTGCGTCACGCTACAGGGTTTGGCGCCACTGTGCTTAGTAGGGATTAAGGGGCTAAGTAGGGATTAAGGGGCGTATCCGGCATCAGGGGAGGTTTGCGTGAATCCGAGCCGCGACGCAACGTTGGCTGAAGTGGGAGAGTTCCCTCTCATCGCTGCGATCACCGAACGGCTGCCGCTGGCAAATGACGTCCGGGTTGGTCCCGGCGACGACGCCGCGGTGCTGGCGATCGAGGACACTGTCGCTACGTCGGTAGACGTACTGGTCGAGGGAGTCCATTTCAGGCGCGATTGGTCGGAGCCTCGCGACGTGGGACGCAAGGCAGTTGCAGTCAACGTCGCAGACCTCGAGGCAATTGGTGCGCGGGCAACTGGTCTACTCGTCGGCTTCTCGGCCCCGGGCGACCTGACCTTGGGCTGGGTACTGGATTTCGCCGATGGGCTTTGCCAGGAGGGCCAGCTGGCCGGGGTGAGTCTGATCGGTGGCGACGTGACCAAAGCCCGCGACATCACGATTGCGGTTACCGCTCTAGGCTCGCTTGATGGGCGGCAGCCGGTGCTGCGGTCGGGGGCGCGGCCGGGAAACGTGGTCGCTATCTGTGGCCGCGTAGGTTGGGCCGCCGCCGGCCTCGTCGTACTCGGAAGGGGCTTCCGCTCACCGCGCGTACTGGTCGAGGCGCAGCGAGTACCGCAGGTCCGCTACGGCGCGGGGACCGCCGCCGCTCGTGCCGGTGCGACCGCCATGATCGACATCTCGGACGGGCTGCTCGCCGATCTGGGACATGTGGCGCAAGCCTCTGGCGTACTCATTGATCTTCGCCAGGAGGCTTTCGAGGTGCCCGAACCGCTGCAGGCAGTGGCTGCGGCTACCGGCTCCGATCCCTACAATTTGATCTTCACCGGCGGTGATGATCATGCGCTGGCCGCCACCTTCCCAGCTGCGGATTCGCTGCCGGAGGGCTGGCTCGTCATAGGCCGCGTCGAGGCGGCCGATAACGATCAAGTAGGTGTCCTGGTGAATGGCGCGGCCTGGGCAGCCCCCGCGGGCTTCGATCATTTCAGATCTGCCAGGGGGTCGGAGATGCGCAGATGAGCTTGCCGACAGCTCGCGTCCTCGCCATTGCTGGCTCGGACTCCGGCGGCGGAGCGGGCGTGCAAGCCGATCTCAAGACCATGCTGGCTCACGGCGTGCACGGCATGACCGTGCTCACTGCTGTTACTGCTCAGAACTCCGTCGGTGTACAAGGCATTTGGCCGCTCCCGGCCGATGCGATCCGGGCTCAATTTCACAGTGTCGTCGATGACATCGGCGTGGATGCCGTCAAGATCGGGATGCTCGGAAATAGGGAAACTGTTACCTGCGTTGCAGGTCTCGTGGCTGATCTTGATCCAAACGTGCCGGTGGTCGTAGATCCGGTGTGCGTCAGCAAGCACGGCGATCCGTTGATCGATCACGACGCGGTCGCGGCGCTACGCACTCTGCTGTTCCCGCATGCCACCATAATCACGCCGAACCTTGACGAGGCTGCTGTATTGACCGGATGCTCGGCTGACGCCCCATCCCGTGAACTTGCTGATCTTCTGCTTGGCTCCGGCCCACGCTGGGTGTTGATCAAGGGCGGTCATTCTGAAGGCGATGCCATCGACTATTTGAAGAGCCGGGATGGGAGTCACTTCACTTTCAGCGCTGCTCGAGACGACAATCGCCACACCCACGGCACCGGCTGCACGCTTGCCTCAGCTCTAGCAAGCCAGCTTGCGCTCGGCCACAACGTTCCAGAGGCCATGGCCCTTGCGAAGACCTACGTCACCGGAGCCATCGCTGCCGGCTTCGCGCTCGGCGGCGGCATAGGGCCGACCGACCATCTATGGCAACTTCGGGATCAGCTGCCTTCGAGCAGCGACGATCCGATGGCAGGGCCGAGCCTCGGCGTGTGACCCGGTCCATCGGCCGTTGATCTTGTAATCTCACAATCATGGCGACCCGGGCGTCTTCCCCACCGCGGTCTCGCAGCCGTTCTAGGCCCTCTCGGCGTGCCAGATCGCGGTCAACCGGAAGCAAGCGATCTACCTCTGCCGGTGCTGCACAACCGAGTGCCTCGCATCGGAGGTCCAGCAGGAGCCGATCCCGGAGTCGTCGAGCCGGACATACGCTCTTCGATCAACTGATCTTGGGTGTCGCGGCGATCTTGAGTGCACTTGCGCTAGCTGTTGGTCGTGCCGTACGCCGCGTTGGGCCGGCCGTAGGGGACATAGACCCCGCCGTGCGCCGAGACGGGATTGGGCTGTTCCTGCTCGGCAGCGCGATCGTCGTTGGCGCCGTCGTCTGGTGGGGCCTGCCGGGCGGTGCAGCAGGGCATGTCATCTTTGTTGGGGTTGCCAGCATCATCGGAACCCTCAGTTACGTGGCGCCGCTGCTGCTGCTGATGATGGCCTGGCGAACCCTGCGCCATCCGGACCGCAATGGCCCGCTCGGGCGCCAGTTGATCGGCTGGAGCGCGATCCTGCTCGGCTTACTTGGCTTGATCAACATTGCGCGCGGTTTGCCTAGGACCAACGAGCCCGAACGGCTGCGAGGCGCTGGCGGCATCATCGGCTATATCTCTTCCAGCCTGCTCGCTGACCTGTTGACCGTCTATGTCGCCGTGCCGTTGCTGATCTTGCTACTGCTGTTTGGTGTGTTGGTCGTCGTCGGGCTCGCGTTGCATCAGATTCCCGATCGCGTTCGGTCAGCACGGGCCCGGCTGCAACGTCGTCCAGTAGTGATCGAAGGTGAAGTCGTTCGTGAGCTGGAGTATGGCGGCGACCAGGCCTACGACACTCCGGTGGTCGGTGATCAGCCTGGACAGCGACGCCGCCGCGGTGAGGGCGATTCCCTTCAGCTTGAGAATTCCACTTCTGAGACTGCCGCCGCTGACTCAAATCTTGAAGCTCCGCGGACCGTCACCGCTGGACTTCCGCAAGGCGTAACGGTGCACGGGGCTGATGGCGAGGAATTGGAAGCTCCGCAGCACACTCCGATGCCACAGCGCGTCGAACAGCTCCAATTGTCCGGAGATGTGCAGTACTTGCTCCCAGATCCGGCACTCCTGCAGCGTGGCAGCGTCCACAAGGCAAGGACCAATGCCTCCGACGCTGTCGTTCATCAGCTGACCGAAGTGCTGCTTCAGTTCGAGATCGACGCTCACGTCACCGGCTACAGTCGCGGGCCGACTGTGACTCGATACGAGGTCGAGCTGGGTCCGGCTGTCAAGGTGGAGAAGGTCACCGCGCTCAGCCGTAACATCGCGTACGCGGTGGCAAGCGCCGATGTGCGCATTCTGTCTCCGATCCCCGGAAAGTCCGCCATCGGCATCGAGATTCCCAACAGTGACAAGGAAGTTGTCTCCCTCGGCGACGTGCTCCGGTCGGCACGTGCCAGAAATGATCATCACCCGATGACGGTCGGCTTAGGCAAGGACGTCGAGGGCGGTTTCGTGGTCGCCAACCTGGCCAAGATGCCGCACCTGCTCGTCGCGGGTGCCACTGGATCAGGCAAGTCGAGCTTCATCAACTCCATGATCACGTCGATCATGATGCGCGCGACCCCTGACGAGGTGCGGATGCTTCTGGTCGACCCGAAGCGGGTGGAGTTGACCGCGTACGAGGGCGTTCCGCACCTGGTGACGCCGATCATCACCCATCCCAAGCGGGCGGCCGAAGCACTGCAGTGGGTTGTTCGTGAGATGGACATGCGTTACGACGATCTCGCCGCCTACGGCTTCAAGCATGTCGACGACTTCAACAAGGCAGTACGCAATGGCTCGGTTAAGCCCTCCGCAGCTGCTCCAGGCGGCAGCGAACCGTTGCCTTCGGAGGATCCAACGTCAGATCGGGCGGTTACGCCCTACCCGTACCTAGTGGTCATCGTCGATGAGCTAGCCGACCTCATGATGGTGGCTCCGCGCGATGTCGAGGATTCGATCGTCCGCATCACACAGCTGGCCCGCGCGGCCGGAATTCACCTCGTACTCGCGACCCAGCGGCCCAGCACCGATGTCGTCACCGGACTGATCAAGGCGAACGTGCCCAGCCGGCTGGCGTTTGCCACCTCCTCGATGACCGACTCTCGGGTGATCTTGGACCAGCCAGGTGCAGAGAAGCTGGTGGGGCAAGGCGATGGCCTGTTCCTGCCGATGGGGTCGAGCAAACCGATCCGGATCCAAGGCGCCTGGGTCACCGAGCAGGAAGTCCGGGCTGTTGTCGGCCATGTGAGCGATCAGCTCAAGCCCACCTATCGCGAGGACGTGACGCTGGCCGCCGAGTCCTCTGTCCGAGTCGCCGAGGACATCGGTGATGATCTTGATCTGGTAATTCAGGCGGCGGAGCTTGTGGTTACTTTGCAGCTCGGCTCGACTTCGATGCTGCAACGCAAGCTTCGCGTCGGCTTTGCCAAGGCCGGGCGACTGATGGACATCCTCGAAACGCGGGGCGTTGTCGGGCCGTCGGAGGGGTCGAAACCTCGCGACGTGTTGGTGACTCCTGACGAGCTGGAGGCGGTCTTAGAGAACCTCAGGGTCGGCTAGCCGAGCCGGCGCCGTGACGAGCCCGCCCCGAGGCTCACAGCTGTACCGCGAAAGGTGCCACATATCGATATCGGTCATACTGGGACGGCCATGCTTGAGTCCGCAGCGTCCGCCATTGGGGCTGATGGCCACGGTCCGACGGGCTTGGAGCCCACGTCGGTACATCTGGTAACGCTTGGTTGCGCTCGCAACGACGTCGATTCCGAAGAACTTGCCGCACGGCTGCGCAACGGCGGCTTCAGGTTGGTGGCCGATCCAGCTGATGCGGAGGCGCTGCTGGTCAATACCTGCGGTTTCATCGAGGCGGCCAAGAAAGACTCGATCGATACGTTGCTGGCAGCAAGCGATCTGAAGAAGGCTGGGCGAGCGAAGGCCGTAGTTGCCGTTGGATGCCTCGCAGAGCGCTATGGGCGCGAGCTGGCCGAGTCCCTCCACGAAGCTGACGCTGTCCTCGGGTTCGACGATTACGCCCATGTGGCCGACCGCCTTAGGGCGGCGGTGGCGGGTGAACGACACCAAGCTCACGAACCGCGCGACCGCCGCGCGTTGTTGCCCTTGGCGCCAGCGGCACGACCAGCGGCTGCGAATGCAGTAACGATTCCCGGACATGGGTCGATGCCGATCAACGGTGTTGCTCCGGCAAGTGGGCCGCGAGTGTTCCGCCAGCGGCTCGACGGCAGCCCTTCGGCACCTTTGAAGATCGCCTCGGGTTGTGACCGGCGCTGTACGTTCTGCGCCATTCCGTCGTTTCGTGGCGCATTTGTTTCCCGCCCGCCGGCGGAGATCTTGGCCGAGGCAGCCTGGCTGGTCGAGAGCGGCGTTCGCGAAGTGCTTCTGGTCAGCGAAAACTCCTCCAGCTACGGCAAGGATCTCGGTGACATCCGCCTGCTTGAGCGTCTGCTCACCGAGCTGTCCGCACTTGACGGACTGTGCTGGATCCGGGTCTCCTACCTGCAGCCAGCAGAGATGCGTCCCACGCTCATCGAGGTGATGACGAGCACGCCGAAAGTCGTTCCCTACTTCGATCTGTCGTTCCAACACGCCACAGCCACCGTGCTACGCCGGATGCGACGCTTCGGCGACACCGAGGAGTTCCTCAGATTGATTGCCTCGATTCGCCGGTTCGCCCCGACCGCTGGTATTCGGACCAATGTGATCTGTGGCTTCCCGGGGGAGAGCGAGGCCGATGTCGAGGTGCTTTGCGATTTTCTCGCGGCGGCGGATCTGGATGCGATTGGAGTCTTCGGCTACTCGGCCGAGGAGGGTACCGAGGCGGCTCGACTCGATGGCCACCACTCGGCTTCGGAGATCGAAGCCCGTCGTACCCACGTTGCCGATCTGGTCGATGAATTAGTCACTCAGCGCGCCGCGTCGCGGATCGGTGAGGGCGTACAAGTCCTAGTCGAGGTGGCTGATGAGGAGATTGTCGGGCGAGCGGCTCATCAAGGTCCCGAGGTCGATGGCACTGTCTCGTTAATCTCAGGTGGGCCGCTGCACCGTGGCGATCTTGTGGACGCGCTCGTCTGTGACAGCGAGGGCGCCGACTTGTTGGCCACCGTGATCACTGATCAGCAGCTGACCTCGGCCAGCCGGCAGAAACTCAGGGCAACGTGATCGACGACGCGCGTCGCGCAGATGCCGAACCTGAACGGCTACGACCGAAGCCCGACCCAGATGCCTTGGCGCCGAGCGAGACCCATCCGGTGGGTCCTCTCGCGGAGCCGGAGACGAGTCCCTGGAATCTGCCCAACGCCTTGACCGCATTCCGCATCATCTTGGTGCCGATCTTCGCCTGGATGCTGTTGGCCCATCCGCAACAACCTTGGTGGCGGTTCCTGACAGCGGTGATCTTCAGCGTAGCGATCTTGACCGACCTGTTGGACGGTCACCTGGCGCGCAAGCACAACATCATTACCCGCTTCGGCAAGCTTGCTGACCCAATCGCGGACAAGGCGCTGACGGGCATGGCCTTCATCGGTCTGTCGATCATCGATGAACTGTCGTGGTGGGTGACGGTCACGATCTTGGTCCGCGAATGGGGGATTACGATTCTGCGTTTCGTGGTTTTGCGGTACGGCGTGATGGCAGCTGGCCGCGGCGGCAAGATCAAGACCGTGGCCCAGGCCATCGCCGTGATCATGTATCTCCTGCCCTTGCCCGGCCCGGCCCACACCGTCGCCATGATCGTGATGGCGGTCGCCTGGGTGATCACGATGGCAACCGGTCTTGACTACATCCGCGAAGCTTATCGATTACGACGTCGAGCACGGCCTCAGTGACGGTCTCCACGCTGGCTGCGAACATCCTTGCCGAACTCGCCGGCCGTGGTCAGACCCTAGCGAGTGCGGAGTCCGTCACTGGCGGGATGATCGGAGCGCTCCTCACTGGCGTACCCGGAGCATCCGAGAGCTATCTGGGAGGCGTGATCAGCTACGCAACGCGCCTCAAGGCAACCCTTGCTGGAGTGACTGCGTCCACGCTGACCGAGCTCGGTCCGGTGGCGGCCGGCACTGCTGTCGAGATGGCGCGTGGGGTCGCGGAAAGATGCAGCGCTGACTGGGGATTGGCGACAACTGGAGTCGCGGGACCGGATACGCAGAACGGCCATCCAGTCGGCCAGGTTTTCGTTGCTGTCAGCCACCAATCCAGCGACCTCTTGTCCGTGAGAGAGCTGCTACTCCAAGGTGATCGGGCGAGGATTCGGGAGCTGTCCGCGGTTGCTGCCCTTGGACTCCTCGCTGAGGCGCTCGGTTTGAAGAGCGGCGCTTCCGGAGTTGATGACCCGCTCGTGACCTGAGTGTGGCGCGCGCTGGTCTTGTCAGTGCGGGTGGGTACAGTTTTCATATGCGATCCGAGGAACTCCCGATGAAGCCGGTGCTGGTGCGCGAGCTCATCGGTGAGTCGCTCCGTGAGGAGCGCGTCTCACAGGGGAAGACACTGCGCGAGGTGTCCAGGAAGGCTCGTGTCAGTTTGGGTTATCTCTCTGAGGTCGAGCGTGGACAGAAGGAAGCCTCGAGCGAACTGCTTGCCGCAATCTGCGCGGCACTGGACCTCCCGCTCTCAGTGGTGCTCAACGTAGTCAGCGAGAAGATGGCGGTCTACGAAGGCGTGACTGCCTTGCCTAGCGTGCGCGCGATGGCCCAGGCTGCTGCCTAAGGTCGCCTCGCCGGCGTGTTACACGGTCGGCCGCAACCGCAATCCTTGCGGCGTCATTCGAAAGCCGGCATTCTGCAGGGCTTCACTGACACGCACCGAACCGAAGATGTGCCCACCGTCAGCCCGCTCGACGGTCAACTTCCCAAGCAAGCCCTGCTGCACCGAACTGGCAAGCGCGGCCGCAGCAGGGCCAAGTTTCGCTGGATCCTCGCTGAACGAGAGCAGCGTCTTGCCGCCGCGTTCCACATAGAAGATCAGTACGCCGCCGACCAGCACCACAAGTGCTCCAGCCTTGCGACCCGGCCGGTGTCCTTCGCGCTCAGGCCATGGAAGCGCGGCTCCGTATGGATTGGCCGGATCACAGGCCGCGAGCACGACCGCGTTGGGTGCTGGCTCGCGCTGGTGACCGCGTAATCGATCCACCGCGCCGGTAAGTGCGAACTGGGCTGCGCCCAAGCCTTCGACAAAGTATCCGCGACGGCATTGGCCCGCCTCCTCCAAAGCACTGAGCGCTCGATAGGCGGCGCCGAAGCCACCTTCGCCGTTCTCGATGAGAACGCTGCCGCGTGTCAGCACTCCATATCGGTCGAGCAGGGTAAAGATGTCGGAGGCCAAGCGATCCGCGGCTGATGATGGGGAGCGCTCAATAAGCGACCAGCGGCCCGCTGTGGTCGGTGTAGTCATGCGAGACGTACGCGCCGCGCGTCCCAAGGCGCCGCCGGCAAGGCGCACTCGGTGGGTTCTCACGACTGGCCGGCTGGGTCTCCTGTGCGCTCCGCTGGCCGCGAGACTGCGCACCGGTGCAAAGGTATCGGCGGCCACCAGTCCCGCCCAGACCAGTTCCCACAAGGCGTCCACGTACTGGGAGTGATTCGCGATCACCAATCCTGAAGGCAGCAAACCATCGAAGAAGGACGCACCACGCTCGGCGAGTGCAGCCAGCAGCTCCTGGCTGCGATACTGTTCTGGCTCCGCGCGGGCCGGATGCGGATCCTGATCTGTGACATACCAGCGCACCCAGCCATCAGAGTCACCGATCGATCCATCGCCGACCCAATAGATCTCGCCGGCTGCGGTTAACTCATCGAGCATCGACGGCAGGTAGTTGGCTACGCGCGCCGGCAAGATCATCGACTCCATCGCGCTGGCCGGTATCGGATAGCCCGAGAGCTGCTCGATTGCTCCAAGCACTGCATCGACACCGCGACTGCCTGAGCCGATGCCTTGCCATTCGGCCAGGAAGCGGGCGAATGCTACTTGGTCGACCGGCTCGACGCCCTTGCGTAACAGAGCCAGCGTGCGTCTCTTGATCAACGCCAGCACCTGGCCATGACAATACTGCCGGCGCTCGTTGGCCGCCTCGCCTGGCAGGTCGACGAACGATCCGGCGACCAGGGTGCCCGATCTCACGAGCCCCTCGCAGGCGGATTCAACGACTGCGCGGCCCAAACCGTAGCGTTCGGCAATGGCAGTGACGACGAATGGACCGTGAGTTCGAGCCCAGCGCAGGACAAGGTCATCGATGGGATGCTCGGCAATCTCGGTGAAGGTTGCGGCAATGCCCGGCGGGATCGGGATGCCGAGGCCGTCCCGGAGTCGCGGAACGTCCTCGGCGACGGCCAGCATCTCTCGACCGGCGATGCGAAGCTCGACTATGCGGCGATCAGTGATAAGCGTGTCGATCATTTGGGCCACATCCAGGCCGGACGCGGTCCGCGGCGTCAGCTCGGCTCGGGTAAATGGTCCAGTCGTACGCAACAGATCAAACGCCTGCTCCAGCGTCGTCGCCTGTTTCTCTGCGCTCAGGCACTGCAAGCTAGCCTCGACGCTTGCGATGACTCCTGCATCGAGCAGCTGCTTAATGCCATCCTTGCCGAGCAGCTCGGCCAGCAATGTGGCGTCGAGCGAGAGGGCCGCCGCCTTTCGCTCCGCAAGCGGAACATCGCCTTCGTAGACGAACGCACCGACGTAACCGAAGAGCAGCGAGCGCGCAAAAGGCGATGGCTCCTTTGTCTCCACCTCCACGATTCGCACCGATCGTGAGGCGAGCTGTCGCTGCACGTCCAGCAAACCATCAAGATCAAAAACATCGTTCAGGCATTCCCGCATGGTCTCCAGCACGATCGGGAACTCGGGGTATTGCGCGGCAACGGTCAGCAGTTGCGCCGAGCGCATCCGCTGCTGCCACAATGGCGAACGCGACTTGGGGTCACGTCTGGGTAACAGCAGTGCCCGGGCGGCGTTCTCGCGGAAGCGCGAGGCGAAGAGTGCTGAGGACCCCACCTCGTCGGTGACAACGGACTCGATCAGCTCCGGATCCGATACCAGCAACTGAGCACTCGGCGGTTCGGATTCAGTGTCCGGGATGCGCAGCACCATGCCGTCATTGGTCGCGGTCGCCTGCACTTCCATGCCGTAGCGTTCCCGTGCCGCGTGCTCAACGGTGAGGGCCCATGGGCTGAGAACTCCAGTACCGAGCGGACAGTGCACACACACTCGCCAGTCGCCAAGCTCGTCGCGGAATCGCTCAAAGATCACTGTCCGGTCGGTCGGTAATGCCCCGGTGGCTGCCTGCTGTTCGGCGAGATATGAGACCAGGTTGCGGGCCGCAAACTCATCTAGCCCGGCCTCACGGAGGCGGCTCGTTGCTGACTCGGGGCGGAGTGCACCGACTTCACGGACGAACATGCCGAACGCTCGTCCGAGTTCCAACGGTCGACCTGGCGCATCGCCTTTCCAAAAGGGCAATCGTCCTGGTACGCCGGGAGCGGGGGAGACCAGCACTTGATCATGCGTGATCTGTTCCACCCGCCAACTTGTCGTTCCCAACGTGAAGACATCGCCTACTCGAGTCTCATAGACCATCTCTTCATCTAGCTCGCCCACACGGCGGCCGGCCTGATGCCTCCCTGAGGCATTGCCCTCGCCGATGAGGAAAACCCCGAAGAGCCCGCGATCGGGAATCGTGCCGCCTGATGTCACGGCAAGCCGCTGAGCACCTGGACGCGCGACCAAGATCCCGGTGTCGCGGTGCCATATCAGGCGCGGCCGGAGTTCGGCGAAGGCCTCGCTGGGATAGCGCCCGCTCACCATGTCCAGCACCGCTTCAAAGGCGCTATAGGGAAGCTCACGGAAGCTGTAGGCACGGCGTACCAGGGCGTACAGCTCTTCCACTTTGGTGTCGTCGACGGCAACAATCGCCACAATTTGCTGGGCAAGGACGTCCAATGGATTTCGCAACTCGGCGACTTCTTCGATGGCGCCTTGCTGCATGCGTTCGACGACGACAGCGGATGCGATTAAATCGCCTCGATGGTTTGGAAAGAACACGCCGCGAGACGTGGCGCCCACGTGGTGTCCGGCGCGGCCGACCCGCTGCAGACCGCTGGCCACCGAGGGCGGAGCTTCGACCTGCACCACGACGTCGACTGCGCCCATATCGATCCCGAGCTCCAACGACGACGTCGCTACCACGCAGGGCAGCCGTCCGGCCTTGAGGTCATCCTCGATCTGGGAACGCTGTTCCTTGCTGACAGAGCCGTGGTGCGCACGGGCAATGACTGGACCTGTGCTGCCATCGTGGCCGCTGGATGCGCCCGACTGAGCCATGACCTGCGCAGGTGGTGGAAAGGGACCACTGACTTCGCCCAGACGTTCAGCGTTCAGATCGTTCAGGTGGGCGGTAAGACGCTCAGCGAGCCGCCGGGAATTGGCGAAGACAATGCTCGAGCGGTGCTCGGTGATCAAGTCAAGGATGCGATTCTCGACATGAGGCCAAATCGAAGGCGGCCTGGGCGGGGCATGTTCGTCATCGAGGTTGGCGGGAGCAGGTGAGCTGGCCATTGCTGCGGTCGCACCAAGATCGCTCATGTCCTCAACTGGCACGACAATCGACAGGTCCCACAACTTCTCAGCGTGAGGAGCCACGACCTGCACTGGATGAGACCCACCAAGGAACGCGGCTATCCGCTCTGCTGGTCGCACCGTCGCTGACAGACCGATCCGCTGCAGCGGGCGTCGTCCAGACGAATCGGCGGCATCAGACTCGGTCAACGCTTCCAAACGTTCCAGGGAGACCTCAAGATGGGCTCCGCGCTTGGTCCCCGCAAGGACATGCACCTCATCGATGATCACCGTCTGGACCGAACGGAGTATGTCGCGTGCTGCAGACGTCAACATCAGGAAGAGTGACTCTGGCGTCGTGATCAAGATGTCCGGCGGCCGCGTGATGAGGCTGCGCCGCTCCGCCGCCGACGTGTCGCCCGAACGCACACCGACCGTGACGCTAGGCGGTGTCTGCTGCAGTCGCAGAGCCGTCTGAGTGATACCCATCAGCGGAGCGCGCAGGTTACGCTCAACGTCGACCGCCAAGGCCTTGAGTGGAGAGACATAGAGGACCCGGCAGTGTCGCTTGCTGTCAGGACGTGGCGAACGGGTGAGGTCGTCAAGAGCCCAGAGAAAGGCGGCCAGGGTCTTGCCAGAACCGGTCGGCGCGATGACTAATGCGTTCTGGGCACTGCTGATGGCCTGCCAGGCACCTAGCTGCGCAGCTGTCGGGCGTGCGAAAACCTCCCGGAACCAGGTCGCAGTCGCCGGAGAGAAAACGCTCAACGGATCAGCTGGTGATGAATCAGCAGGCACGTTGTCTATCTTGCCTTGGAGGACTGACAGCTTTTCACGGGTGGATTTGGCCAAGCGTTCGCGCAGGCACAATGGCTGCTATGAAGGGGCGGCTATGAAGGAGACCGAGCTATGGGATCGGCTGCGGCTGCACCTCGGCGCGGGATACTTCCGCGTCTGGGCGTCGGAATACAGCCTTGCCGCCCTAGGTCAGCGCACAGTTGTGCAAGCGCTCGCGGATGGAGTGCCGTGCAAGATCATCTGGAGGGCTGTGTGGGCTGCCTTGGAGCTGCCGGCGCGTGATCGCTAGTACGGCGGCTCTGAGGTAGTAGAACCGGGCCTGCTCGTATCCGAGTCGGATGTGCTTCAACCCGGCGTGTCTCATAATGTTCGAACAGACGTTCGGTAGGTTATCCACGAGGGGTCCGAAGCGGTTATCCACAGAATTCCGTGGGACCGAACGATTGTCGGTGCTCGTCCTTAGGTTCAAAGCGCAAGACTTTCAGACACACACATAGCGCCAGAGGCATCAGCAACGTACTTGGCGAGGGAAGGATCATGATGGCCACCCAAGATCGGCCCATCCAAAATGGGGCTGCCCAAAATAGGGCTGCGGAAGACCGCGAGAAGGCACTCGAGGCAGCACTCGCGCAGATCGACAAGCAGTATGGAAAAGGATCGGTAATGCGCCTCGGTGAGGAGGTCCGGGCACCGATCGAGGTCATTCCCACCGGCTCTATTGCTCTCGATATAGCTCTCGGTATCGGTGGCCTTCCTCGCGGCCGGGTGGTGGAGATCTACGGCCCGGAGTCGAGCGGCAAGACGACTGTGGCTTTGCATGCGATCGCCAACGCCCAAGCTGAAGGAGGCATCTGCGCATTCATCGATGCTGAGCATGCCTTGGATCCCGACTACGCAGGACGCCTCGGCGTTGACACCGATTCCCTCTTGGTCAGCCAGCCTGACAACGGCGAGCAGGCTTTGGAGATCGCCGATATGTTGATCCGCTCAGGTGCTTTGTCGCTGATTGTGATCGACTCGGTGGCTGCGCTGACACCTCGGGCCGAGATCGAGGGGGAGATGGGCGACAACCACGTCGGCCTGCAAGCGCGGCTCATGAGCCAGGCCCTTCGGAAGATGACCGGTGCGCTCAGTGGTGCCGGCACAACAGCGATCTTCATCAATCAGCTTCGCGAGAAGATCGGGGTGATGTTTGGATCACCCGAAACCACAACTGGTGGCCGGGCCCTTAAGTTCTACGCGTCAGTGCGGCTGGATGTGCGTCGTATCGAGACGCTCAAAGACGGACAAGAAATGGTTGGCAACCGTACGCGGGTAAAGGTAGTCAAGAACAAAGTCGCGCCACCGTTCAAGCAAGCTGAGTTCGATATTCTTTATGGGCAAGGGATTAGTCGCGAAGGCAGCCTGATTGATTTGGGTGTGGACACCGGAATCGTTCGGAAGGCTGGAGCTTGGTTCACCTACGATGCCGATCAATTGGGTCAAGGACGCGAGAACGCTCGCAGTTACCTGCGAAACAACCCCGATCTAGCCGATGAGCTGGAGAAGAAGATTAAGGAACGAATGGGCATCGGCCCGAAGATCGATCTACCCGCAGGCATTGATCCGGTTACCGGTGAGGTGGAGTTCTAGTCAGTGCCCGAGGAGGAGTACATCGTCACTGACGATGATGCCGACGCCGTGTCGGTGGCCCGTACCATCGCGCTGCGCAAACTGGCGGCGCGAGCGCGTACCCGACACGAACTTGAACAGGCACTTCGGGCCAAGAAAGTGCCACCACACGTCAAAGATGCAGTCCTTGATCGTATGCAAGAAGTCGGGCTTGTGGATGACGCTTCGTTCGCAGTTGAGTGGGTCGCGTCGCGCCAGCGCCGCCGCCACCTCTCTCGCTGGGCGCTCAGCAGGGAACTGGAAGCAAAAGGGGTGGAACGCGGCAACATTGACAGAGCACTCGACGAAGTGGACTTCGAATCAGAACTGGCTACTGCTCGGGATTTGGTCGAGAGGAAGCGAGCGACGATGACTGGCCTCAGGCGCGACGTGCAGTATCGCCGGCTGGCGGGAATATTGGGTCGGCACGGATTCGATACCGCTGTCTCGGTGCAAGTGCTACACGAGTTGTTCGGTCCAGTGCGCGGCGACTAACACAGCTAGCTCGCCGCTGGACTTCACATATGTGCTTGACCAAGGCGATGACCGGACATACTCTGCAAACACGAGGTATCTGGCAACGCCTGAACGATATGAAGAAAGCCCGGATCAAATGTTCTGATCAACGTATGTTTCGGATGAGTTAACTAATGAAGCTGTTTTCTTTCAAAATCAAAGGAGTTATTTGAGGGGGCCTAACGTTCACTGATTGAGCGTTAGTTTGCTTTTTGCGTTCCGGATCCCTCTTGAGTACACGTGTCAGCGTGTAGACAGGAGCGCGACGGTGGGCGGGGTCTTTGAAGCACTTATAGTTGTCGGTCTTTTCTTGCTAATCGCAGTCGTCGGTCTGGCGACAATCATCTTGGCACGGCGCGCACGCCACAATACGAGCGTTTACCAACTCCGAACAGATCGATTAGCTGGCTCTGCGCGGGCGTCTTCCGGCGCGACTCTTGGCACCCAGGCTGACCGGGGCGAAGGCGATTCGACGGCGGAGGCGTCATCGCACTCGGAAGCGGAGGTTCAGGAACTTCGCGTCAAGGCGGAGAAGCTACTCGCATCAGCTCAAGCTGCTCGCGCTGAGGCTGAGGAGGAGTCACGAACTCGGCGCGGCGAGCTTCGTGAGCAGCGTGCCGACCTAGAACGTCGCGAACAGCGCCTCTCTGATCGAGAGGAACGGCTGGATAGCGACATCCGAGGTTTGGAGGATAAAAGCCGGCAGCTGGAAGAGCTCAAGAATGAGCTCAAGAACCAGAGACGCATGCTTGCCGAGTTGGAGACACAGCAGCAAAGCACGCTCGAGCGCATCGCAGGTTTGACCGCTGAGCAGGCTAAGGCGGAGCTGGTCGCTTCGGTTGGGCACGATGCGAAACGGCAAGCCGTTCTTCTTGCTCGCGACATTGAACGCCAGGCGGTTCGGGAAGCTGATGCCAGGGCCCAGCAAATAATTGTTGGAGCAATCCAGCGTCTTGCCTCTGAACTGACCTCAGAGTCGGTGGTTTCTGCGGTCCATCTGCCTGGCGATGACATGAAGGGCCGAATCATTGGCCGGGAGGGTCGCAATATCAGGGCATTCGAGCAGGTCACTGGTGTGAACGTCATGATTGACGACACGCCGGAGGCGGTTCTGCTCTCCTGTTTCGATCCAGTTCGACGCGAAACAGCCCGCATGACGTTAACCGAGCTTGTAGCCGACGGTCGCATTCACCCCGCTCGCATTGAGGAGGTGCATGAGCGAAGCAAGAGCCAGATCGAGGCGCAGTGCCTACGGGCTGCCGAGGATGCGATGGCGGAGGTTGGGATCTCCGACCTGCATCCGGCCCTGGTGCCGGTGCTGGGCACATTGCGTTACCGCACCTCGTACGGCCAGAACGTGCTCAAGCACTTGGTCGAAAGTGCGCATATCGCCGCACTAATGGCCGCCGAACTCGGGCTCGATGTCGCCCATTGCAAGCGTGCCGCCTTCCTCCATGACATCGGAAAGGCGCTGACGCATGAGGTCGAGGGGTCGCACGCGATCGTAGGCGCCGATCTAGCTCGCAAGTACGGTGAGCATGCCGACGTCGTGCACGCTATCGAGGCGCACCACAACGAGGTGGAGGTGCGCACGGTAGAGGCCGTCCTGGTACAGGCGGCCGATGCGATCAGCGGCAGCCGGCCGGGCGCGCGCCGGGAGAGCATCGAGGCGTACGTGCAACGACTGGAGCGGCTGGAGGAGATTGCGTCGGCTCGCGAAGGCGTGGACAAGGTTTTCGCCATGCAGGCCGGTCGTGAGATCCGCGTCATGGTGGCTCCCGATGTCGTCGATGACATCGAGGCTCAGGTATTAGCCCGTGACATCGCCAAGCAGATCGAGGAGGAGCTCACCTATCCGGGCCAGATCAAGGTAACTGTCGTACGGGAGTCGAGAGCAACCGAGACCGCTCGTTAGGCCTGACCGAGTCCTGTCAGCGCACCGCCGGCTGCCATCTCTGGGCTAACCAACGGCTGCGCTTCGGGGACCTTCGGACCACGCTTACGAGCTTGCAGTCGGCGCTCCAGATAATGGGCGAGCCGCGTCAGCAGATAGTTGATGATGATGAAGATCGCGGCGATCACGATGAAGGTTGGGATGAGGTTCCCCTCGAGTGAGGCCAGCGTTTGCCCACTGCGAACCAGTTCCGGGTACAAGATCAGAAACCCCAGTGCAGAGTCCTTCAAGATCACGACAAGCTGGCTGACGATGGACGGCAGCATGATCGTGATGGCCTGAGGCAAGAGCACCAAGCGCAATGTCGCGAAGGGTGTGAGCCCGATCGCCAGACCCGCCTCGCGCTGACCATTTGGCAGCGACCCGACGCCAGCGCGGATGAGTTCAGCGATGACGCTTGAGTTGTAGAAGGTCAGTCCGGCGATGACTCCCAACAGCGGGAGAGCCTCGCCGGAGATCTGGATGCCGAAGAGGAAGACGTAGTAGGCAAAGAGCATCATCATCAGCACCGGAACAGCGCGGAAAAACTCTACGAAGACACCACAGGCGGCGCGCACTGGAGCTAACTGAGACAAGCGGCCCATGCCCAGCAGGATTCCGAAGATCATCGACAGGATGACTGAGAAGAAGGCCGCGACCAACGTGGCCCGCAGGCCCGGCAACAGGTAGGAAGTCCAGGTCACCGGCTCGAGGAAAGGGCTCCACTTGGCGGCTGTGAACTGGCCTTTCGTGGCGAGTGCCCTGACCACTAGGGCAAGCAGTCCAATTATGGCGAGGCTGCCGACCACTGCGATGACGAGATGGCGTCGGCGTGCCCTCGGGCCCGGAGCATCGAACAGTACGCTCGTTTCGGCGCTCATCTTTTGACTGCCAGTCGTCGCGACAAGTTGGTGAACAGAATGCCCATGGGCAGCGTCAAGATCACGAAGCCGGTCGCCAAGATGATGAAGATGGCATAGATCAGATCGGGACGGAACTCGATCATTCCCTTCATGAGGTAGGAGGCTTCGGCCACACCAATGGTCGCCACCACCGTGGTGTTCTTGATGAGTGCGATCAGCACGTTCCCTAGCGGGGTGATGGCTCCACGAAACGCCTGGGGCAGCACAACGTTAGTCAGGCTCTGACGAAAGTCCAGGCCGATAGCCCTGGCTGCTTCGGCTTGACCCTGGGGGACGCTATTGATGCCGCTCCGAAGCGCCTCTGCGACGAAGGCGGCGTGGTAGACGGCGAGCCCGAGAACGCCCCAGCGGAAGTTCTGTACATCGATAGGTGAGTTCTGTGCCCCGATCCGGTACTGCAAGGTGATATAGAACCCGAAGGCGCAGAAGAACACGATGAGCGTTAGAGGGGTGTTGCGCACGAGCGTGACATATGCCGTTCCAGCGGACCTGAACACAGCAACTGGAGACACACGCATTATGGCGATGATCGTGCCGATCAATAGTGCTCCGATGGCGGCAGCAACAGCAAGTTTGATGGTCACCCAGAACGCTGCGAGCACGTTGTATTCGGACAACAGCTCAGATAGACCCTGGAGCACTCAACACCTCCCCATCGGTCTAGATCCGGAGCCGGCGGGATGTCGGCACCGGAAAGACACAGATACGCCTAGGCCGCGGCACAAGGGTCAGGCTTCGGCGGGTTGGTCGAGGTATCAACTTTGAATCCCGATGGCCCGACGTTCGCATCGATAGCCTTCTGCCAGGATCCATCGGAGATCATCTTCTCGAGTGCCGCATTCACCTTGTTGCACAACTCGGTGTCGCCCTTCTTCAGACCGACGCCGTACCTCTCGGTCGAAAATGGCTTGCCCACTACCTTGAGCTTGCCCACGTATTGCGGCTGTGCGGCGAAGCCTGCCAAGATCACGTTGTCGGTGGTGACCGCGTCCACAGTGCCGCCTACGAGGGCCTCCACGCACTTGGAGTAGGTGTCCTGCTCGAACAGCTTCACCGTGGTGGCGTACTCATCCTTGATCTTCTGCGCCGGCGTCGAGCCAGTAACCGAACACAGCGTCTTGCCATTCATTGCGTCCGGCCCCGTGATGTCGGTGTTGTCGGCCTTGACCAGCAGGTCCTGGCCGGCGATGAAATAGGGCCCGGCGAAGGACACCTTCTCCTTGCGGGCGTCGGTGATCGAGTAGGTCGCGAAGATCAGCGCGACCTGGCCACCCTGAATAGCAGTCTCACGCTGGGCCGATGGGGTCTCCTTGAAGATCACTTTGTCGCCCTCGAAGCCGAGTTCCTTGGCGACGTACCGCGCTACGTCGACGTCCAAGCCTTTGTAGTCCTCACCGACCTTTTGGCCGAGGCCGGGCTGGTCGTACTTAATGCCGACGGTGAGCGTGTCACCCGCGGTGCTCCCGGCCTGGCCGCCACCGCAGGAAGCCATGGTGAATACCAACGCCGATCCTGCCGCTACGGTCAGAATCTTCTTAGTGATGTGCATTGCTCTCCTTGCGTTTGTTAATGGGTCAATATCTTGCTCAGGAAGTCTTTTGCGCGCTCGCTCTGGGCGTTGGTGAAGAAGGAGTCTGGGTCAGCCTCTTCGACGATCTGGCCGTCATCCATGAACACGACTCGGTTCGCGGCCTTGTGGGCGAAGCCCATCTCGTGGGTGACCACGATCATGGTCATGCCCTGCCGCGCCAGCGAGACCATCACGTCCAGCACCTCGTTCACCATTTCCGGGTCCAAGGCCGACGTCGGCTCGTCGAACAAGATCACCTTGGGATCCATGGCGAGTGCCCGGGCTATTGCCACGCGCTGCTGCTGGCCACCAGACAGCTGAGCCGGATACTTCTCGGCTTGTGAGTCGACCCCAACGCGTGTCAGCAGTTCCATGCCACGCTTCTTGGCGTCGGCAGCGGACTTCCTGCGAACTTTGATCGGGCCAAGCGTGACATTCTCCAAGACCGTCTTGTGGGCGAATAGGTTGAACGATTGGAACACCATCCCGACGTCGGCGCGCAGATGAGCCAGCGCCTTGCCTTCTTCGGGCAGTTGCTGACCGTCGATGGTAATCGTTCCGGATTCGATCGTCTCCAGACGATTGATGGCTCGGCACAATGTCGACTTGCCGGAGCCCGATGGACCCAGGACGACGACGACCTCCCCCTTGCGCACCGTGAGATTGATCTTTCGGAGCACGTGGAGTTGGCCAAAGTGCTTGTCAACATCAATGAGCTCGACGAGAGGTCCACCAAGATGGTGCACGACCGACGACCCGGTCGTCGGATCGGGAGCAGACTCGGACAGTGATGGAGCTTCGGTCGGGGTGTCGCTCTCTGGCGAGATTTCGGATTTCCCCATGTGGCGAACACTAGACGACTAGTCGGCGAAAAGAGCGCGGAATGCCCGTTGAGATTCCGTTACAACCCTACTATCTTTTGATAGCCAGGCTATCTACCGGAAATCCCCCATTCGCCTGTGAAAACCTCGCCCGGAGCCAGCACCCGCAGGCCGTCGTGGGTGAGGCCGGCATTGAACGCATCTGGTCCGCAGGTCATCGGCTCGACAGCGATGGACGCATTTCGGCTGGGCCCACCGGTAAAGAGCTGCGTCCATTGCATCGTCTCGTCGCCCCACAACTCGGTGTATCGGTCGCCAAGCGCAATTCTCACCCGCCACCGGCCGTCGGAATCACGAGCTAAGTCGGTTAAGGCGGTGTCGAGGTTCAGCGATCCCAGCACCGAGCCGCTACGCAGGTCATACTCGGTGCCGCCAACCGGTGAAATCTTGGCCGGAAGCAGCCGATCGTCGACCTCAAGGTACGACGCAGCAGGCACGGTCACCGAGATCTCATCCACGGTGGATTCGCCGACGGTCAAATAGGGATGGGCCCCGTATCCGAACGGCACGTCCTCGGCACCGAGGTTGGTTGCCTGGACGGTCACCGTAAGGCCCTCCTCTCCCACCCGATGTGTGATGGTTGCCTCTAGGACACCAGGCCAGCCGGGCTGCGGATAGACGCGCGTTCGGTTAGTGATCGCATCCTGCTGCTTGTCGATCAGCACCCACGGCACGTACCTAGCCAATCCGTGGATGGCGTTCTGCCGAGCCGGCTCGGTCAGTGCGAGCTGCTGGGTGGCTCCGTTGAATTCGTAGCGACCGTCGCGAATCCGGTTGGGCCAGGGGAGCAGGTTTTGACCCTTGCCACCGCTGATCCGATCTTCCACGCCGAAGCCGCGTACCAGGTCGCGGCCCTCGACTGTGAAACTGCGAAGCGTCGCACCAACCTCGGTGACAACGGCACGACTGGTGCCAGAGGTGATCTCGTACTGATTGCCGGTGGGCGGGGTGCTCATGGATCCGCACTTTATCGCCCAACCGTTACCCTTGGTCTGCTATGTCGACGGTGATCGAGGCGCAACCAACCGGCCCTCCACGGACGTACGAGATTCGTACCTACGGCTGCCAGATGAACGTTCATGACTCTGAGCGGCTCGCTGGTCTGCTGGAGGAGGCGGGCTACCGGAAGTCTGCGGAGCATGCGCAAGCAGATGTTGTGGTTTTCAACACCTGCGCGGTGCGGGAGAACGCCGACAATCGGCTGTACGGAAGCCTTGGCAACCTGCTACCCGCCAAGAAGGCAAGACCCGACATGCAGATCGCGGTCGGCGGCTGCCTCGCCCAGAAGGACAAGGACACCATCCTGGATCGGGCGCCGTGGGTCGACGTGGTGTTCGGCACCCACAACATTGGCTCGCTACCTGTACTGCTGGAACGTGCCCGCATTGCACACGAGGCGCAGGTCGAGATCAGGGAGGCGTTGCAGACCTTCCCTTCCAATCTGCCGACCCGGCGAGATTCCGCGTACGCGGCCTGGGTGTCGGTGAGCGTCGGCTGCAACAACACGTGCACATTCTGCATCGTGCCGTCGCTTCGCGGCCGCGAGACCGACCGCAGACCAGGGGACATTCTGGCCGAGATCCAGGCGTTGGTAGCCGACGGAGTCCAGGAGGTGACGCTGCTCGGCCAGAACGTCAACTCCTACGGTGTCGAGTTCGGTGACCGCGGCGCATTCGCAAAGTTGCTTCGGGCATGCGGTGAAATCGAGGGCCTGGAACGAGTCCGATTCACCTCTCCACATCCCAAAGACTTCACCGACGACGTAATCGCGGCAATGGCTGAAACACCCAATGTGATGCCGCAACTGCATATGCCGCTGCAGTCGGGATCCGACGCCGTGCTCCGCGCGATGCGCCGCTCGTATCGGAGCGAGCGCTATTTGTCGATCATCGACAAAGTGCGCGCCGCGATGCCTCAAGCAGCCATTACGACTGACATCATTGTTGGGTTCCCTGGTGAGAGCGAACAGGACTTCCAGGCCACGCTGGACGTGGTCGCTGCGGCGCGATTTGCGTCGGCTTTCACGTTCCAGTACTCCATCCGCCCCGGAACGCCTGCCGCGACGATGGATGGCCAGATCCCCAAGCCGGTGGTCCAAGAACGCTATGACCGCTTGGTCGAGCTAGTTGGCAACATCGCGATGGAGGAGAACCGTAAGCAAGTCGGCCGCCAGGTTGAGCTCATGTTCGCCGACGGCGAGGGCCGTAAGGACGTGATCACACACCGGATGTCCGGCAGAGCGCGCGACAACCGGCTCGTGCACGTCACGGTCCCTGAGGAGCCAGCTGAGCGTCCACGGCCTGGCGACATTGGAGAGGTAGTTGTCACCTACGCTGCGCCGCACTATCTCAACGCCGACGCAGGCATCGTGGCCCTGCATCGCACCCCCGGCGGCGACGCCTGGCAAGCTCGCCAATCGGCGTCCCAAGCGCTTGGGCCCCCGGTAGATCTCGGCATGCCCTCTGTCGGTCTCCCTGCTATCGTGCAGCCCGCTGCGACATGCGTCGCGCACCCGTCAATCAAGAATCTGTTCTGAGCTACGGCTGAGGACGCGACGAATTTGCCTGGGGGACCTAATTACATGCCGGCGATGAGATTTGTCGAGCAGCTGAACGTTCAGATCGGGCATGAGTTCGCCGCCCACCAGCAGTACGTGGCGTGCGCGGTGTACTACCAGGCGCTAACGATGCCGCAGATGGCGCGCTTCTTCTACGCTCAGGCTCTCGAAGAGCGCGAGCACGCGATGATGATGATCAAGTACCTGATCGATCAGGATGCGCCTGTCATCGTTCCTGGGGTGAGCGCTCCACAGACTGATTTTTCCGATGTTGTCGCACCCGTTGAGCTCGCGCTTGACCAGGAACGCCGAGTTTCCGCGCTGATCAACGAGCTGACAAAGATCGCGCGCGACGAAGGCGACTTTGCGTCGGACCAGTTCATGCAGTGGTTCATCAAGGAGCAGGTCGAGGAAGTCGCGACGATGAGTGATCTCGTCGCGGTCGCCCGACGAGCGCGGGACAACATCGAGGCTATTGAAGAGTACGTGCAGCGTGAGCAGCGGCGTGAATCGGCCGATCCGACCGCTCCAGCGATCGCGGGAGGCTAATCCGCCAGAGGGCGCAAAGGCGATAAATCAGGCAGGCTTGCCTGGCCTGCCACCGGTGAAGTCGCGAACCTTGTCCTTGACCATGTCTTGACCTTGGTCAACGTGCTCGGCGTACTTGTCTCCGGTCTTTTCATCGAACATATCGCCGAGCTTGTCGATGCCGGCATCGACTTTGTCTTCTTGCCCGCTAAGCGCGTCCTTCGCCTTGTCGAAGATGCCCATCACCGTGCCACCTTTCCGGGAATAGACCAATTTCCTTTCTACTCCAGGCTCCGAAGCGTGTCGACCGCTCAGAGTTCCCGATTGCCCGCTGCGTCAAACTGTGGGACGTGATTGTGGTGCTCGTCGGTCCGACAGCAGTCGGGAAGTCAGCCCTAGCTGCGGCTCTGGTTCGGCGATACGCGACGGAAGGTCGGAGTGCGGAGGTCGTCAATGCCGACTCGATGCTGGTCTACCGAGGCATGGATATCGGTACCGCAAAGCCTTCACACGTTGAGCGCTCGCAGGTCCGCCACCACATGATCGACGTGCTGGATGTCGACGCGACAAGCACGGTCGCCGAATTTCAGCACTCGGCTCGTACCGCGATCGAAGACTGCCAGGCACGGAATGTCATTCCGATCGTGGTTGGAGGATCCGCCCTCTATGTTCGAGCGATTATCGATGATTTCGACTTTCCAGGGACCGATCCAGCGATCCGAACACGCCTGGAGATAGAACTGGAAGGTGAGGGTGCGGAGGGTCTGTACCAGCGATTGAACGATGCCGATCCAGTCGCTGCCAGCCGTATTCTCCCGGGCAATGTTCGGCGAGTCGTTCGCGCCTTGGAGGTCATCGAGCTGACCGGACGTCCGTTCTCGGCCACCCTCCCGGAGCTTCGTTACCGCCTCCCAAATGTCGTTCAAATCGGTCTATCCATCGACCGAGCGACCCTGGATGCTCGGATCGTCGCCCGAGTAGACGCCATGTGGAGAGCAGGATTCGTCGATGAGGTCCGGCGGCTCGCCGCAACGGGTCTCCGGGAGAGCCTGACCGCCTCGCGCGCGCTTGGTTATCGGCAGGTGCTGCGCTTTCTGGATGGGGAGATCAGCGAGGCGCAGGCGTGGGAGCTCACGATCAATGCCACACGCAGGTTCGCCCGTCGGCAGGACGCCTGGTTTCGTAAGGACGCCCGCATTCAGTGGTTGCCGTACGACCATGCTGACCTCGTGTCAGCCGCGTACGCGTTGCTGCAGCCGGAGTAGGCCCGGTACTGGATCGTCATTGGCGCCCATTTGGGATGGAAGACTGATCCGCATGCGCAGGTGGTCGTTCACCAAAGGACACGGCACCGAGAACGACTTCGTGGTCCTTCTCGATCGCGAGTCGATGCTCGAAGTCGGTCCGGCGGAGGTGCGTTTCATCTGCGACCGCCGGGCCGGCATCGGCGCCGATGGCTTGTTGCGGGCGGTGTTGGCGAAGCACGTCGACAGCTGGGATGGCGACGGGGCTCTATGGTTCATGGACTACCGCAACGCCGATGGATCGCTTGCAGAAATGTGCGGCAACGGAATCCGAGTCTTCGTACGGTTTCTGCTTGAGCAAGACCTCGTCACTGGGCCGATTGTCAAGATCGCTACCCAAAGCGGCCTCAAGGTTGTGACGGCGCTGCCGGATGGCAGGATTCGGGCTTCGATGGGCTCAGTTGCGATACGAAATAACCGGGTGATCGTCACTACAGCCGACGGCGGTGAGTTCAAGGCGCTTTCGGTGGATGTGGGCAATCCGCATGCCGTGAGCTTTGTTGAGAACCTTGATCATCTCAGGCTGGATGCAGCTCCCCGATGCAATCCAGCCGAGGAGTTTCCGCACGGCGTCAACCTGGAATTTGTTCGCAGCCTTGAGACGCACCACATTGCCATGCGGGTTTACGAGCGAGGGGTCGGCGAGACCCGCTCCTGTGGCACCGGCACAGTTGCCGCTGCTGCTGCGGCTCGCGCTCATGATCAGGATGAAGACCCGTTGCCCGTGATCTACCGGGTTGAGGTCCCAGGCGGCACCGTCGAAGTTGAGCTAGCCAAAGATGGGGCCTACTTGACTGGACCCGCAGTCCTGGTGGCACACGGTGAGCTTGCCGTGCCAGATCGCCTAGCGCTGCACGACGTTGCAATCCCCACCTCTACCGCGCCCGGTGTCTCCGGGACGGTCTAGCCAACAGGAGCCGCCACATGTCCGTCCTCGACGCCTTCTCGCTGTCCGGCAAAGTCTCTGTGGTGACCGGTGCCAATCGAGGCATCGGGCGCGCACTCGTCACAGCACTTGCAGAGGCCGGTAGCGATGTCGTGTTGTTGGTTCGCGATATCGGTGGCGCGGCCGAAGTGACAGCCGAGCTGGAACGCCTCGGGGTCACCGCGATCGCGGTGGCTGCTGACGTCACCGAGCCGGATCAGGTGCGAAGCGGTGTCGAGGAGGTGATGGATCGACTCGGGCAGGTCGATGTGTTAGTGAATAATGCCGGCGCATGCATTCACCGCCCATCACTCGAGGTCACCCCCGAGGAATGGCAATTCGTACTGGATGTCAATGTGAACGGCGTATGGAACTGCTCGCAGGAGTTCGGTCGGCAGATGGTCGCGCAACACAGCGGTGCCATCATCAACATCGGCTCGATCTCGGCCAACATCGTCAACCGGCCGCAGTGGCAGCCGGCGTACAACGCGTCCAAGGCGGCGGTTCATCAGCTCACCCGGTCGCTGGCTGCCGAGTGGGCACCGCACGGGGTTCGAGTGAACGCCCTAGCACCCGGTTACATCAAAACCGAGATGGCTCCGGTCGACAGGCCAGAATTCAAACGTCACTGGATCGACGACGCGCCGATGCGGCGCTATGCGATGCCGTCGGAGCTCGGTCCTAGTGTGGTTTACCTGGCCTCCGATGCATCCTCCTTCATGACCGGCGCAGTGCTGATCATTGACGGTGGCTACACGCTGTTCTGATTGCTCCACTCGCTGCGCTCGCTGTATCTAATGGCTCGCTGCGCTCGCTGGGATGTTCGCTGGTGAGCCGCCGTCTTCATCGAATCCGAGGAAATCAACTGTGTCCGATCTCTTGTCTCCAATCGTTTCGTCGGGCTTCTCCTGCTCACAGCTCGCCGCTGGGGCTGGTGCTCGCTTCGCTCGCGCAATTTGTTTGGAGATCGGCGGCGCGAACATCGCGGGCGCGGATCGCGCCTTGTCGCCGCCTACTTCGTCGTCGCTCGGAGACGAAAGGCGTGTCCCCTCACTCCTCCTCAGCACGGCGGCGCGCGATCCGAAAGATGTGTGCCTACAGGCACTAAAGGCGCGGGTGTACAAAAAACATCGCAGCCGGTTGTCTCGCCGTGAGATTCTGGTTCGGAGATGACAGTTCCACGACGAGACCCCCAGGTTCAGGCCGCGGCGGATGACGAGTTGCTAGTCGAGCGACTCGAGCCAGGGCCTGCAGCGTCCCACTACGACGGAGACCAGCTGGACCGCGAAGATCGGCTATCGCTGCGCAGGGTTGCGGGCATGTCGACTGAATTGGCCGACATTACCGAGGTTGAGTACCGACAGCTACTCCTTGAGCGCGTCGTTCTGGTCAGCGTCTGGACTACCGGCAGCGAGGTAAGCGCCGAAAACTCGATCGCGGAGCTCAAATTGCTCGCCGAAACTGCAGGCTCCCAGGTTCTCGAAGGCTTGATTCAACGTCGAGATCGACCGGATCCGGCGACCTACATCGGGCGCGGCAAGGTTGCCGAGTTAAGGGATGTGGTGGTTGCCAAAGGGGCGGATACGGTCATTTGTGATGGCGAACTGACGATGGCGCAGCTGCGCAACCTTGAGGATCGGATTGGCGTCAAAGTAATCGACCGTACGGCGCTGATACTCGACATCTTCGCCGCACACGCCAAAAGCGCCGAAGGCAAGGCCCAAGTCGAACTCGCACAGCTGCAATACCTCAAGCAGCGGTTACGCGGCTGGGGTGGCAATCTGTCCAGACAAGTGGGCGGTCGGGCAAGCGGCGGCGTTGGCATCGGTGGCCGTGGACCCGGCGAGACAAAGCTTGAAACCGATCGGCGCCGCATCAACAGCCGCATTGCCAAACTGCGAGCTGCGCTGCGTGAGATGGACACCACTCGGGAGACCAAACGCGCCGAGCGGCGGCGCCATCATGTCCCGTCGGTCGCTATCGTGGGCTACACCAACGCTGGCAAGTCCAGCTTGCTTAATCGGCTCACTGGCGCTGGCGTACTCGTCGATAACACTCTGTTCGCAACGCTCGACCCAACGACTCGTCGTGCCGCCGCGGCGGACGGGCGGCTCTACACGTTGACAGACACGGTGGGCTTCGTGCGTCACCTGCCGCATGATCTGGTGGAGGCGTTTGCCTCGACCTTGGAAGAGTCGACGTACGCCGATCTGCTGGTCCACGTAGTGGATGGTTCCGATCCGGACCCCATCGGCCAGATCAGCGCCGTGCGAGCCGTGCTGGCCGACATCGGCGCCGCCGAGATCCGCGAGCTGATCGTGATCAACAAGATCGACCGTGCTGCTTCCGAAACGCTGCGCATGCTCAAGTCGAGCTATCCCGAAGGCATCCTTGTTTCCGCTCGGACTGGCGAGGGAATCGAGCGGTTGCGAACAAAGATCGAATCGATGCTGCCACGGCCGGAGGTGCAGATACGTGCCCTTGTACCGTACGAGCGCGGTGATCTTGTGAACCGGATTCACCAGACTGGCGAATTCTTGACGACTGAACATCTCCCTGCCGGCACTCTGGTTGCCGCGCGAGTGAATCCAGCACTTGCGGCGGAGCTAGCGCCATACGAACTGACGAGCACCGACACGGTAAAGCCCGCCTAATGGTGCTAGCTGGGTCCCCCAGACGAGATTAGAGTTCTGCGGTGACCCGATCGACCAAGGCAGCCGGCCTGGAATTAGGGCATCGCGATGTACTCGCGGCCGCGGTCAAGGGCATCGGCGGAGCGGAACGTCCCGGGCAAGTAGCGATGGCCGACGCCATCGCAGAGGCCATGGAATCGCAGCATCACCTGCTGGTCCAGGCGGGCACTGGGACCGGCAAGTCACTGGGTTATTTAGCTCCCGCGCTGCTTTGGCTCGTTCGGCATCCGGGCGAGCGGATCGTTGTCACGACCGCAACACTTGCTCTGCAACGCCAGCTGGCTAACAACGACATTCCAGCCGCCGTCGATGCAGTCCAAGCGGTCACTGGCGAGCGACCGCAGCACGCAATCCTCAAAGGCCGCACCAACTACGTCTGCATGTTACGACTGCGCGCTGGGGCTACTGATGATCAAGAAGTGCTGATTCCAGCGGACGATTTGATCGAGACGCTCAAATCCACGCCGCAGAGTACGCCCGAGTCCGCGCTGGGGGCCGAGGTACTTGCGCTGCGCACATGGGCCGGAGAGCAAGCCGAGCGACACGGCCTGGCTGACCGTGATGACGCGCCGCCTCACGCGGAGAGAGCCTGGGCCCAGGTTTCGATCCCCGTCCGCGAATGCCTAGGTGCGCAACAGTGTCCTTATGGCGCTGAGTGCTTCGTCGAGCGCTCTAGGGACATTGGTCGAGCCGCCGATCTTGTGGTGACCAATCATGCTCTGTTGGCGATCAATGCCATGCACGGCGGCACAGCGCTGCCAGAGCACAGCGCGGTGATCATCGATGAGGCGCACGAACTGGTATCACGCGTGACTGGTGCGGCATCGGCGGAGTTGAGTCCCCAAATGATCGAACGCGTCGCCCGCCGCGCGCAGGCCTATCTGGAGGCCGATGCCGCGCAAGACTTGCTGGAGTCGGGCAAGACTCTTCGCACTGCCTTGGACGGTGCAGCTCTGGAGCGAGTGGAGGATCCTGACAGCTCCTTCGTCGCGGCTTGTGTTGCGATACGCGACTCATCCAGGGCTGTGGTCAGTGCTTTGACCAGCGCGGACAACCCAACTCCTGACCGGCGGCAGGCCGCTGCCGCGGTCAAGGAACTCTTTGACATTGCGGAACGGATGGCCGCTCTCGACAACCATGATGTCGTGTGGATAGCCGATCGCGAGCGCTTCGGTCGTGAAGCGCGCGTGTCGCCGTTGTCGGTCGCGGGATTGATGCGGAGTCACATCTTTGGCGAGCACACCACCGTACTGACATCAGCGACCCTCAAGCTAGGCGGCGACTTTACTCCAATTGCCACCAGTGTCGGACTGAAGGTCGAAGAGCGCCTGGATTCGCTTCCGGCGGCCGACGACCGTCGCGAGAAGGAAACGGGCGGGAACGATTTTTCCGACGGTGGAGTGCTATGGCGTGGCCTGGACGTTGGTTCGCCGTTCGAATATCGGCGCCAGGCAATCCTCTACATCGCACGAGCTCTTCCCCCACCGGGTCGGGACGGCTTGTCGGAGGCGTCTCTGCTCGAAATCGCCGAGCTTGTTGAGGCATCCGATGGTCGAGCGCTCGGGTTGTTCTCATCGCGTAAGGCTGCCGAGGTTGCCGCGGTCTATGTCCGCAAGCGATTGCCGAACATGACGATCTTGTGCCAAGGGGATGCGCAATTGCCCGAGCTCACCAGGCGATTCATAGCCGATGAGGGAGCGAGCCTGTTTGGCACCTTGTCGCTCTGGCAGGGAGTCGACGTGCCGGGTGCCACATGCCAGCTGGTGATCATCGACCGTATTCCCTTCCCGCGGCCCGACGAGCCATTGACGGTGGCGCGCCAGCGTGCTGTCACGCAAGCCGGCGGCAACGGATTTATGAAGGTCGCTGCAAGCCACGCCGCGCTGCTGCTGACGCAGGGCTCGGGTCGGTTGATTCGTCGCTTGACCGACAGGGGAGTGGTTGCCGTGCTTGATCCCCGGCTGGTCACGGCCCGTTACGGCGCATTCCTCAAGGCGTCCATGCCGGATATGTGGCAGACCACTGATCGGCATGTGGCACTTCAAGCCCTGCGCCGGCTCTCAGGCCAGTCTTGATCGTCTGAACTTCCACGCGCGCAGGCCGCCAAATCCATAGCTGGCGAAGGTGTCGATCGTCTGGCACGCTTGCGCTATGGAGCACACGTACGATTTCGACCTGGCGGTCATCGGTTCGGGTCCTGGCGGCCAGAAGGCTGCAATCATGGCGGCCAAGCTCGGCCATAAGGTGTGCATTGTCGACACCAAGGGGATGGTCGGGGGCGTCTGCGTCAACACTGGCACCATACCGTCCAAGACCTTGCGTGAGGCTGTCCTCTACCTCACGGGCATGCAGCTTCGGGACCTGTACGGGGCCAGTTACCGAGTCAAGGAAGAAATCACGATCTCCGACCTACTTGCCCGGTTGCAGCACGTGGTCGGTCGCGAGACGGAGGTAATCCGTTCGCAGTTGATGCGCAACCACATCGAATTGGTGCCGGGAACTGCGAGCTTCCTCGACCCGCACACGCTTGCCGTCGAGATCGAAGGCGTGGGAGCAGTCCGCACGCTAACCGCGAACTACATCGTGATCGCAACCGGGACCATGCCGGCCCATCCACCGAACGTCGACTTCGACAGCCTGCGTGTGCTCGATTCGGATCAGATCCTCACGCTGGACACCGTGCCGGGCTCATTGGTGGTGGTCGGCGCTGGGGTCATTGGCGTGGAGTACGCCTCGATGTTCGCTGCGTTAGGCACCCGGGTCACGCTGGTGGAGAAGCGTGACAATATGCTCGACTTCTGCGATCCGGAGATCGTTGAATCCTTGAAGTTCCACCTACGTGATCACACCATG
>Ga0307416_100000128_pt1 | contig 45837 bp, 38 predicted proteins | sample DK1Cmetagenome_2_FD_203821 | JGI IMG/M metagenome (GOLD analysis project Ga0307416, IMG submission 203821) | Maize rhizosphere microbial communities from greenhouse at UC Davis, California, United States - DK15-C-3 | ecosystem: Host-associated > Plants > Roots > Rhizosphere > Soil | place...
ACCTTTTTCCGCTTCTGCAAGCTTTTTTAAAGAGTTTTTTCAATCTTTTTTCAAGTTATTTCTTAACTGTCTCATAACAGACGCTTTACATTTTGGATGTTTTTCACCGCGCGTAAGGTTTTTCCTGATTCGGCTGGCATTTTTGATATTTTTAAGCGCTTCTGATTTCTCGATTCTGCAGAGTTTTCAGCTTTTCCACCTCTTTTCTGAGAAGACTTCATGCTCCAAAGCTTCTTCTTCCATCTTTTTTATTTCCCTAAAGGCACTAAGACGCCAACCCTGATCCTCCTTTTTCCTCTGGAAACCGATTCCCTAGCCCCGATAGGAGCGGAAATCCTTTTTGGGCTGGGGTTCGGCCCGAAAAGATTGCAGCGGATAGCGGGAAACAGCTCCTTATCAATAGCAAAACTGCAATGGTGAAATTCCAAATTGCAAAAATGGATACTCTTCAATCCGCTCAGCATGACAAAACACACTTATATTATATATAAATAAAAAGACAAATCCGACAGGTTTACCTGTCGGATTACATATGCTTAGCTTTATTATCTAATCGAAGCGAATGGCTTTTACTGGAGATATCTTCGTTATTATATATGAAGGAATTAATAATACCAAAAAACAAACAGTAATAGTAAGCAAGTTTAATAGGAGTATATAAATCCAATTTAGATAGACTGGAGCTTGATTGACATAATAATTTTCGGGATTGAGCTGGATTACTCCAAATTGCTGTTGGATTAAAAGAATTGAAATACCTATTAGGTTTCCCCAGAACAACCCTCGTAGAATTAAGTAAAAGGCATTATACAAAAATATTTTACGGACTGACCAGTTATTTGCCCCCATCGACTTTAGAATTCCTATCATCTGCGTTCTTTCTAAAATAAGCACCAAGAGCGCCACTACCATATTAATTGTCGCCACCAAAATCATAACCCCTAAAATGATGACGATATTAAAATCAAACAATTGAAGCCAATCAAAAATATAACTGTATTTTTCTACAATGGTTTTTGTATCGAGATTAGAGGAAGTTGATTCGTAAACTTTATTTCCTACAGCTTTAATTTCATTAAAATCTTTAACAAAAATCTCAAATGCCCCAATTTGATCTTCATTCCATTTATTAATTCTCTGAATATGTCGAATGTCACCAATTATATAAGTAGCATCAAAATCTTGAAAACCTGAATTAAATATAGCCACAATTTTAAATCGGCGACTATTTGGAAGCTTTCTTTGTTCTTCTTTTATAAAAAAAGTATTGAATTGGTCTCCTATTTTCAAATTTAAACGATCTGCCAGAAATCTTGAAATAATAACATCTTCATTTAATGCTTTAGTAAAATCTGGCAATTTACCTTCTACAATATATTCCTTAATGTTGTTCCAATCGTAATCAGCACCAACTCCTTTGAAAATGATTCCTTCGAATGCACTTTCTGTTCTAATAATTCCTGCTTTACTTGCGACTGCCTGAATATGGCTAACTTCTGGAACTGATTTAAAATTGGGATAGAAATCTTGTTTCTTCGAAATTGGAACTGTTGTAACTTCTGAATTATTATTATCATAATTAGAAATTATAATCTGACCATTGAATGCCGAAACTTTCTCACGAATCTTTTTCTGCAAACCTATTCCTGTCGCTACCGAAACTATCATCATAATAATCCCGATCGCTATGGCAGAAATAGCAATTTTTATAATGGGCGCCGAAATACTGCTTTTGTAATCTTTTGCAGTAATAAGTCTTTTGGCTATAAAATATTCTAAATTCAAGTTATAGTTATTTAAATTATTCCTTTCTCAAAAGTACATCTTAAAAAGGAAAATTGAGATGTTCTTACTAACAATTGCCTGTTTTGATTCATAAAGGCAATTTCTTTTTCATTTCTTCTACTATATTATATGCCGCTGGACAAATTTCAACGTTTTTCAAAGTTAAGTTTGAAATCTGATAAAATTTGTTTCGATCTGTATGAGGAAACTCTCGACAGGCTTTTGGACGAACATCGTAGATCATACAATAGTTTTCATTATCCAAAAAAGTACAGGGAACACTTTTCAAAACATAATCCTTGTCTTCATCAATTCGCAAATACTGATCAATAAATTGTTGTGGCTTTTGTCTAAAATGTTTTGAAATCCTCTCGATATCTGCCAAAGTAAATAATGGCCCCGTTGTTTTACAGCAATTAGCACATTTTAAGCAATCCGTTTTCTTAAATTCAGCATCGTGCAAATCCTGCATAATGTAATCTAAATTTTTTGGCGGTTTCTTTTTAAGCTTATCGAAATACTTTTTATTCTCGTTATGCTTATCTTTGGCTAACTTACTTAAGTTATTTAAAATCTGTTTCAAGTTTAATATTTAAAGTTGATTTGCAAAATTAAACAACTTTGACTTGAAACCTTAAACTTTGAACTAAAACAATGAAAGATCTTTTTGGGAAAGCAATATTTGATTTTTACACCAAAAATTCACCTGAAGATATTATCACCGAAACTTCGATTTCCGAAGAAGACGAAATGAGTGTTGAATATCTTTTCCGCACTTATAATGAGATGCCTAAAATTGAGCAAAAGGCTTTGCAATTGGCTAAAGGAAAAATATTAGATGTAGGATGTGGCGCGGGAAGTCACGCTTTATCATTGCAAAATGAACGCAGTTTAGATGTAACTGCCATTGACATTTCAGAAAAAGCGGTTGAAACCTGTCGTCTTAGAGGTATAAAAAATGCTAAGGTTGAAAATATTCTAGATTTTGAAGGAGAAAAATTTGACACGATCCTGCTTTTAATGAACGGAACAGGGATTTTTGGCCAGCTAAAAAACTGCAACAAATATTTATCTAAATTAAAATCCCTTTTAAATCCTGGTGGACAAATTTTAATTGACAGTTCAGACATCATTTATATGTTTGATGAAGATGAAGACGGTGGGAAATGGATTCCGTCTGAAAATGATTATTATGGCGAACTCGTTTTTAACATTAGCTATAAAGGAGAAAAAGAAGAACCTTTTGACTGGTTATATTTGGATTATAATACGCTTCAAAATGCAGCAATCGCAAATGGTTTAAACTGTGAGCTTATTCTTGAAGGCGAACATTACGACTATTTAGCCAAACTTTCCATTTAAAACAAACCATAAAACCATGAATGAACTAGATTTAGAAAAATTAAAATATCCGATTGGAAAATTTACAGCTCCAGAGCAATATTCTGCAGAATATATTTCTGAAAAAATCAAAGAAATTAAAAATCTCCCTGAAAAACTCACAAAAGAAACAATTCATTTAACTGACGAACAACTGGATACTCCTTATAGACCTGGTGGATGGACAGTAAGACAAGTTATTCATCATTGTGCCGAAAGCCATATGAATTGTTACGTTCGCCTAAAATGGGCTTTGACAGAAAACAATCCCGTAATTAAGCCTTATGACGAAGTGCTTTGGTCTGAATTAAGCGACAATCTGACAATGCCAATCCAACCAACCCTAGATTTACTGAAAGGACTTCATTTCAGATTGGGCTATATAATGCGTAGTTTATCAACATCTGATTTAGAAAAAACTTTTATACATCCTTCTGATAATTCAGAAATTAAAATCAAAAGAATGATCGGAATGTATGCTTGGCACGGAAACCATCATTTAGCACACATTACCGCTTTGAAAAATTATAAAAATTGGAAATAATAAAATGTGTTTACTTTTTACACAGCTTGTATACTTCCATAAAACAGAAAATCTCTTCACTTGAAGAGATTTTCTGTTTTTATGGAATATTAAGATATTTATGCGTTTGCAATGAAACTCTCCATTTTGGATTATTCATAACATAATCAACAATAAGTGGAGTCATCTCTTCCTTTTTGCTCCATTCTGGCTGAAGGAATAAAATTGCATTATCGTTTACTAATTCTGCTTGTTCTTCGGCAAAAATAAAATCGTGCTTATTGTAAATAATCACTTTTAACTCGTGAGCATTGTCATACACTGTTTTTGTTGGAAGCTTATTCTTTTTTGGTGAAAGACAAATCCAATCCCAAGTTCCAGATAACGGAAAAGCACCGGAAGTTTCAATATGCACTTTTAAATTTTTCTCTTTTAAACGTTCTGTCAAAAGCGTCATATCCCAAGACAAAGGTTCTCCGCCAGTTACAACAACTGTATCAGCGTATTTTGCTGCATTTTCAACAATTAAATCTACTTTCGTTGGAGGATGAATCTCGGCATTCCAGCTTTCTTTCACATCGCACCAATGACATCCCACATCACATCCACCAATTCTAATAAAGTAAGCCGCTCTTCCTGTATGCGAACCCTCTCCCTGAATGGTATAAAATTCTTCCATCAAAGGAAGCATTGCTCCTTTATTTACTTCTAATTGTATTTCTTTTGGTAACATTATATTATTTTAAGAGTGCAAAGATAGTCAATAATATACGGAACAAAAAAACCGATAGTTTATTGAACTACCGGTTTTCTATTATTTATAAAAATCTATATTATTTTAAAGATTTTATAGACTGTGTCGCATATGAATTTGCTGGATCTAAAACTAAAGTTTTATTGAAATATTCAACAGCTTTAGCTTTATCTGTATTAGCATAAGCAGCACCAATACTGTTGTAAGCTTCAATAATTTTCTTTGCTACAGCTGGTTTCGCCACTTCTTCAGGACCTTTTGCTGTAATTTTAGTAACGTACTCTTCGTAGTTTTTAATGATCAAATCATCTTTGTCTAACAAAGAGTTGATTCTTGCTTTATACAAGTAAGCTTCATCGTAATTAGGAGCAGTAGTTAAAATTTTGTCAAAAGCTGCATCTGCTTTTCCTAAAGCTACAGCATCACGGCTTTCTTTTGGTTTACTTGCGTTACCATAGTATAAAGAAATTCCATAATAAACACTGTCATCTAAATAATTTTTAGACTCTGGGTTACTTGCTCCAAGCTCAAAGATAGCAGCTGCTTGTGCATATTGTTTTTTACCGAATAATTCTTTTCCAAAGTCTGCAAATTCTTCAACTACAAGAGGCTCTAATTCAACTGCTTTTTTAATATCAGCTAAACCAGCATCAAATGCTGCTTGGTTTACTGTACCATCAGCTGCAGTTCCTTTTTTAATTTTAGCTAGACCTAAGTAGTAGTAATCTCTACCAATAACTTTGTTTCCTGGCGCTTTGATATAATCTTCTATAGATTTAATTGCTACATCAACATTACCATTTTCGTAAGCCGCATAACCTAAATATCTGTAAATTCTAGGATTTACTTTATCTTGAGCAATCATTTTGTTTGCAACAGTTTCTAGCTGTTTGTAATCTTTTACCAAGATTAAGAAATCTGCATGACGCATTTTAGAATCAAGCGAGTAATCTGTCAAACTTAAATACTTCTCGTAGTTTGTAATTGCATTTTGCAAATTAACTTTAGCAGTAGAAGGTTTATTTCTAGCCCATTTGTAATATGTCTCAGCTAATTCTCTGTAAACTGGCCCATAATTAGCATCTAATGCGATAACTTCATTGAATGATTTAATTGCTTCATCATAAGATTTAGCCCCTTTTAATAAGACACCTAACTGCATTTTTGCTCTCAATAAAGTATTATCAGCAGTAAATGCATCACGGTATGCTTTGTAAGCATCATTTTGATTGTTTGCTCCATAGTATGCGTCTCCAATTGCTAATAACGCTTGTGCATTCTGAGGATCAACTAATAAAGCGCGTTTTTAAACTTCAATAGCATTTTTATAATCTGGATTTTCAGAGTTCATATATGCTCTAGCGATATAAATAAATTCATTTACATCTTTTTTTCTCATGTCTTTAGTAGCTAAAGCAAAATTTGCTTGAGCAGCTGCAGTGTTTTTTGCATCAAGATCTAATTGACCTAAACCAATATAATTTAAGTTTTTCTTATCTGAAGCCTGCAATCCATTATTGTAATAGATTTTTGCAGAGTCAACAACAGATTGGTTTAAATAAACATTCCCTAGCACAAAATTAGCTTCACCATCAGATGGTTTTGCCTTAATAATTGATTTAAGTATGTTTTTTGCTTTATCAAATTGTTCAGCATCAATTGCCTTCTTTGCTTGGTTGATGTCTTGCGCTTTTGCCGCAGTGGCCGAGGCAACTAATGCAAGACTAAAAATTTTAAATTTATTCATCTTTATCGTAATTAATTTATTCTTTATCTTTTATAATTTCACTTCTAATTTTCAGCTTACGCCCTGGAGTTTTATATGGCAGTAAACCTGATTTCAAGACTATACGCTGTCCAATATCCCCAGCTATGAATGAAGCAAACCCCATTCCAAGCCCTGAATAACCTTGACAATTGATAATAAACAAATCACGTGCCAAAGGGTACTTCTCCTCTCCAAGGTCATTTTGCGTTGGGCTGTAGTATCCACCACCATTAAGGCCTTGCACACTTAAAACATTTATTTTTTTGATTGTTTCTGTCATGTCAGGAGTTGGCTGATACAGCCAATTTACTCCAATAACACCAATCATTCCATCATTTTCAGAAACAAATTTTATTACTTCGTTATTTGTTTTAAAAGAGAAAACGCCAGCTTTTGGAACTTCATCTACCTTAGCCAATTCTTTCATGTAGCGAACAGTACTTGAATTAGGATTATCAAAAACGAGTCCTTTAATCTTACCATCCGGTTTCCCCTGAATAAAATCGATTACACTTTTCAACGCAATAAGAGTATCATTATTGCTTTTGTTTGAAATAAAAGCAACTGCATCACGTGCAAAAGGCGTCACTCTCGGATTAATCTTGCTTTTTTCAAAACGAGTCTTCTCTTCCGGAGTCAGATCTCGAGTTGTGATGACAACTTTAGCTTTTTGATTTAATAAATCATTAATTACTTCAGCTTCTGATTTTGGCTTTACTGTAATTTTTGCATCATAGTAAGTTCCTTCAAAAACAGCAACCTGATCGTCTACGATTTGTTTTACAGTTTCATCAACTGTAATATCAAGTGATCCTTTTAAAATGGTTTCTTTTTCAGCTTCATTTTTGCTTTTTTGGTTGCACATTGCAAACAAAAAGACAAAAACCATCAAACCTAAAGCCTTACTATATTTCAACATAATTATTCTTTTGAATTAATTAATCTTAAAAATCTTATTCCAGAATATACAATTAGTAAACCTCCAAATGCATATCTGTATTTAGGTTCCATATTCAATGGGAGTTTTTCCCAAAACATAATCATTAAACCGAGTACAAGATATATTAAAAAAAAGAGTATTCCTAAAACAAGAAGAAATCGCTCTTTGAGCGATTTCTTCTGAATATTATTAAGCATATCTTTTAACATTATTCTGCAGATTGAATAGTAATAGGAAGAGAGTATAATACCCTAACTTTTTTACCATTTTGCTCGCCGGGAGTCCATTTTGGACATTTCTTAAGAACACGAATTGCTTCTGCTCCTGTTCCGTAACCGATATCTCTTAAAACTTTAATATCTGTTAACGACCCGTCTTTTTCAACTACAAACGTAACGTAAACTTTACCTTTTAAACCTTCTTCTTCTGGAGTTTTGTAGTTGTTTCCTACGAATTTGTAGAATTTATCAATACCCCCTGGGAAATCTGGTTTTACTTCGATACCAGCTGTGTTGTATACAGTGTTATCTTCTTGAACCACCTCTGCTACTGGTCCTTTACCAACTGGCTCATCAACAGTTAAAACTGCATCTGGATCTCCTTTGATAGTCTCAGCACCAACTTTTTTGTCTTTTAAGTCAACAATTTTTGGTGGATCTTCAGTTACTTCCTCAGCTTTTGCAACCACAGGTTTTACGAATTTAACCTGATCCACTTTTGGTGGCGGCGGCGGTGGCGGTGGTGTATTTGGTTTAATTTCCTCTTTTTTCTTTGGAGGTAATTTTACCGTTGCAATCTTAATATCGTTATTTACCTCTTCTTCTTGAGAATCTGGTAAGAAACTTGCAATAAGAGGAGCAGCAACTGCAAAGCTAAAGATAAGTGAACCGATCACAAGCGCTTTCACAGTTGTTTTCCCGTTCGATTTTCTCAGCTCGTATGCTCCATATATCTTATTACGCCCTTCGAATACGATATCAAGCCACTGATTTTTTATAATATCTAATTTCATTTTTCTTGATTTTTAAGTTGACAAAACTAAGATCGCTCTTATTTTTTATCTATCAATTTCGTTTCCTCTGGTGTAAACTCTGGAACAATCGCATAAGTTTCAACTCCAGTGATAGCCATCTCATCCAAAATGTCAACCAAATTACGGTAATTTGATTTCTTAGTTGGTTTAATAATCACGATGATTCCGTTTTTAGGTTTTCCTAAAGCTGTAGAATAAGCTAAAACATTTTTTTTCTGTTTTAGCAATTCTTTACGGATACCATCTTTACCATATGCAATGTCTTTTGGCCCAACTTTCGGTGTCGCTAATAATCCCATATAGTAAACCATTTTATTATCGCCACCTAACATTACTGTCATAGTACGATTTTCGTCTACTTTGGTATCCTTCGTTTCGGTATCTTTATCATCTTTGTTTGGCAACGACAAATCCATCGATTGAGGTTTTGACAACGAAGTAGTTAACATAAAGAATGTAATCAATAAGAATGCCAAATCCACCATCGCTGTTAAATCGACTTTCGAATTCTGCTTTTTGCTTCTTACTTTACCACCTTTACCACCACCGCCGTCGCCGGTATTTAATTCAGCCATTTTAGTGTATATTTTTTAATTAAAAGTCTTTCCCTCTCGTACCTGTAACTAAGTTAAAGGAATTGATTTTTTGATCTTGTAAGATATCCATAATCTTTTTGATTTTTGGATATTCTTCCTTCGCATCTCCTTTAATAGCAATCTGCAATTCTTTGTCATCTAAATCAATTGTAGCTCTTCTAGAAATAAGAAGCCATTCTTTTAATTGATTATCTAATGAATCCAAAGGAATTCCAGGTTGATTTGCTTTGGTTCTGTCCGCCGCTTTCATATCAATGATCTGCTTTAAACCTGTAACTGGCACACCGAAGTCGTCCATCAATGCAAATTTGGTTTTATCTTCTTCAGAGAAATTAATACCATATTTTGCACCAATTCCTTCAAGAGTTCTTTTACGAATCTCTCTTCCTTTGATGTCAAAAAATACTTTTCCTTTTCCTACTGTAATAATTGCCAAATCAGTATCTGGTAATTTAGTTTGTACAGTAGATGCAGGAGTATCTACAGGAAGTGCCTCTGGCACTTTAGCAGTAGCGGTCAAAATAAAGAACGTTAGCAAAAGGAACGCTACATCACACATCGCAGTCATATCTGTCGATGTAGACTTTTTTTTCATTTTTATTTTAGCCATTATCTTTTATTTTATTTTTTTGATAAATAAATATCAAAAATTAATTATTGTCTTAAACTTCCTCTGAATTTTCTGTAAGTATTAACAATTGTAGTACCAGCCTCATCGATAGAGTAAGTTAAATCGTCAATTTTAGCAGTAAAGAAGTTGTAAGAAACAATTGCCAAGATAGAAGTAGAGATACCTGTAGCAGTGTTGATAAGTGCCTCAGAGATACCTGTTGCAAGAGCAGCTTGGTCAGGAGTACCAGCAGAAGCTAACGCACCAAACGCTTTAATCATACCAGATACAGTTCCTAATAATCCTCCTAATGTACCTAAAGATACTAAAGTAGAGATAATAGTCATGTTTTTCTCTAACATTGGCATTTCTAATGAAGTTGCCTCTTCAATTTCTTTGTGGATTACTTCTGAAGCTTCTTCGCTGTTGAATCCTTCTTTTTTAACATCTTGGTATTTTACTAAAGCTGATTTAATTGCGTTTGCAACTGAACCTTGTTGTTTGTCGCAAGAAGCGATAGCAGCTTCGATGTTTCCTTCTTTAATACTTCCTTGAACACTTTTCATGAATTTGTCAAGGTTAGTTTTTCCAGCAGCTTTACCGATAACAATAAATCTTTCAATAGAAAAAACAACAACCATTAAAAACATACCTAATAATACTGGTACGATGAAACCTCCTTTATATACTTGTCCTAATGTATTGATTGGATGTCCTGTTTCTGGATTACCTCCTTCGAAGTTCGCAGAATCCCCCATGATTACTTTCCAAATAAACACCCCTACTAAGATACACGCTACAATAATGATTCCTGTGATCATTCCTCCGCCATTTGAAGTGCTTTCTTTTTTAACTTTAACGTTTGCCATTTTTTTTAATTTTAATAGTTTTAAATAATTTTTATTTTTTAGTTATATTTAACTTGTAGAGGAGCAAATTTATACGTTTAGTTTAAATAAAAAAACTTTTTTTAATTTAATTGACCGAAATTTAACTTCAAATTAAAAAATATCTCATTAAATTGGTCGCATCATTTTTTAGATAAAACAAAAAAAAGGACGATAATTAGAAAAATTACAACGTTTTAGTAAATATTCAAAGATTCCTTTGATATCTTCTTAAAAAGCTGAGAATTTTTTTTTTATTAATTTTTCAATCAAAAAAAGCTTTTTCTTACTAAAAAAAACCACATAAAAAGCGCCCAAAAACAAAGCAATATTCATAACAATCTAAATTACAAATAAAAACATGAATAAAAAAGAGAATTTTATTGCAGACATAAATACTGGGTACTCATCTAAGGGAGACAGCATCATACTTGGAGGTGCAATTCTTGATGGTGAGCCAATTGCAGAAGCGCATGTCAAAATTCCACTAAAAACTTTAAATCGTCACGGGTTAATTGCTGGCGCAACTGGAACAGGAAAAACGAAAACAATTCAGGTTTTTTCTGAACAGCTTTCTAATGCGGGAATTCCTGTACTGATGATGGATATTAAAGGAGACTTTAGTGGTATTGCAAAAGAAGGTAAAGAAGAAGGTTTTATTACAGAACGTCATGCTAAAATTAATATACCTTATAATGTAGCAGCATTTCCTGTTGAATTGATGTCTTTATCCAAACAGAATGGAGTACGCCTTCGCGCCACTGTTTCTGAGTTTGGACCTGTTTTATTTTCTCGAATTTTAGATTTAAATGATACTCAAGCCGGGGTCGTTGCGGTTATTTTCAAATATTGTGATGATAACAAGATGCCTTTATTGGATTTAAAAGACATTAAAAAAGTAATTAATTATATCACTGAAGAAGGCAAAGACGAAATCGCTGCCAGTTATGGAAAAATTTCGACTGCCACAACTGGAACTATTCTTAGAAAGATTATAGAATTGGAACAGCAAGGCGGTGATTTGTTTTTTGGCGAATTGTCTTTTGAGACTGATGATTTGATGCGAATTGATGAAAACGGAAAAGGTTATGTAAATATCATCCGCTTGATGGATATTCAGGATAAACCAAAATTATTCTCGACTTTTATGTTAAGCCTTTTGGCCGAAATTTATCAGAAGATGCCAGAAAAAGGAGATGCAGATCAGCCTGAATTGGTAATCTTTATTGACGAAGCACATTTAATTTTTAATGAAGCCAGCAAAGCACTTTTAGAGCAGATTGAAACAATCGTAAAATTGATTCGTTCAAAAGGTGTCGGACTTTATTTTGTTACCCAAAATCCAATGGATGTTCCAAGCGGTGTTTTGGCTCAGTTAGGATTAAAGATTCAGCATGCGCTAAGAGCTTTTACAGCAAATGATCGTCAGGCGATTAAAAAAACAGCGGACAACTACCCTACTTCTCCTTATTATAAAACAGACGAATTATTAACGAGTTTAGGAATTGGAGAAGCTTTGGTAACAGCATTAAACGAAAAAGGTATTCCAACTCCTCTTGTGGCGACCATGATGCGTGCACCAATGAGCCGAATGGATGTTTTATCTCAATCTGAAATTGATGAAATAAACGGCAAATCGAAATTAGTTAAGAAATACGCTGAAGAAATTGATCGCGAGAGTGCTTTTGAAATTTTAAACAAAAAACTGACGGAAGCAGCAGAAGCAGCAGCTCAGCAAGAAGAACAAGCTCCTGCCAAATCAACAAAAGCAGGACCTAGCACTACAGAAGTTGTCACAAAATCTGTTTTGAAAGTAGTAACAAGCGCTACTTTTATAAGAGGTGTTTTTGGGGTTCTGACTAAAATATTTAAGAAATAAAAAACTAAACCATGTAAAATATAAAACCCGACAAATTCTTGCAAATCTGTCGGGTTTATTATTTTGTATAAAGTTTATACTTATAATAGGTATAAAACTTAAGCCTGCTCCAATAATGTCAAAATTCTCTTTTCGACTTCTGGACCATCCCAAATGTTTTCGATATTGTCCATTTTAAGAACTTCTTCCATAATTCCGTTTTGATAATCTCCGATTGCTAAAGCTTCGGCATATGGTCGATCACTGAAAGTAACACGGCTATAAAGAGGAATCCACTTGTCTGGATGTTTATCTGAGAAGACTTTTTCTATTTTCTTTTGCAGCAAGAATTTTTCATCTGCTGTTTTGGTACTCATTTCTAAGAAATTTCGATACGAAAGTTCTGCAATCGCATCTGCATTGGGTTTTCTTGAGATTTGATATTCTGTAAATATTTTTTTCCAATCGTCTTGGTACTTTTCAATCATTTCGCTCAAAACGGTGATATCTTCAAATCCAGCATTCATACCTTGTCCGTAAAAAGGAACAATAGCATGACAAGCATCTCCAATCAAAGCAATTTTGTTTTCGTACGTCCAAGGGAAACATTTCATGGTAACCAAAGTACTAGTTGGATTTTTAAAGAAATCATTTGCCAGTTCTGGAATTACTTCAATAGAATCTGGGAAATTTTTCTCGAAGAAATCTTCAACCATTTTACGGTCGGTTAGCGATTCAAAAGAATTTTCTCCTTCAAAAGGCATAAACAGAGTACAGGTAAAACTTCCATCAAGATTAGGGAGCGCAATTAACATGTATTCGCCTCTTGGCCAAATATGAAATGAGTTTTTATCTAATTTATGCGTTCCGTCTGGATTTGCTGGAATATTTAATTCTTTATAACCCATATTTAAAAATTCCTGAGAATAATTAAACATGCTCTGACGCTGCATTCTGTGACGAATTCTAGAAAAAGCCCCATCGGCACCAAAAACCATATCAAACTTTCTTTCTTCCCACTCTCCCCTTTCGCTTTCGCCAATATGAAGTGTTGCATCGTTTAAAGTAACATCCCAAACTTTTTGTTCAAAATGAAATTCGGCTCCTGCTTCTTCAGCAAGATCAATCATTTTTCTGTTTAATGTTCCTCTTGAAATAGAATATATGGATTCTCCTTCTTGTCCATAATTCTGAAAATTTAGTTTGTCTACCAAATGAATCGCGCGTTTATCCATCGGAATTGCAATTTCTCTAACTGCATCGCCTACGCCAACTGCATCCAAAGCTTTCCAGCCACGGTTGGACATTGCTAAATTAATAGAACGGCCAGAAAAATTTATATTTCTAATATCGGGGCTGCGGTCATAGACATGAACAGTGTGACCAGCTCTTTTAAGATAAATTGCCAGAAGCGACCCTACAAGTCCAGAACCAACAACTGCAATTTTTAATGATGTTTGCATCGAGGAAAATCTAATATTGGGTCGTAAAAATAACTAATAATTGTACATGAGCCTTAAAATAAACGAACAAATGTTGTAAATATTCATTTCCGAAGATTTACCTCGTTTTTTAGTAATTTAAAAATATAACAAAATGTTATTTTATTAAATTTATTTAAAAAAATTAAACAATTAGTTTTGTGCTAAATTATTCCATAAGTTAAACTCAAAATTCATGAATAGCGAAATCCTACAGTCAGACATTATATTAGAGAATGAAATAGTGCTTTTAGTCCCATTTGAAAGCAAAAGAAACATAGAACTCAAGGAAATTATTTTTGATGATGAAATCTGGAAGTATATGGGAATGTATGTTCGTAACGATGAAGATTTTGAAAACTATATAAAGAGTACATTAAAACAAAAAGCAGACGGAATTTGTTATCCATTTCTTATTATTGACAAAGCTACAAACCGAGTTGCTGGAAGCACGCGTTACGGTTATCTAAACCATGCAAGTCAAAAATGTGAAATTGGGTGGACGTGGTACGGCAAAGATTTTCAGGGAACTGGTTTAAACAAAGCGTGTAAATATGAATTATTGAATTTTGGTTTTGAAAATATTCAATTTCGAAGAATACAATTCAGTGCCGATCTTGAAAATTTAAGATCTCAAAAAGCTATTGAAAAATTAGGCGCCGTAAAAGAAGGCGTTTTTAGAAACAATTATGTCGATTCTGAAGGGAAAAGTAAAGATGATGTTTATTTCAGTATTATTTTGGAAGAATGGCAGAATACTAAACGAGATAATTTTGGAGAGTTTGTTTAAAACAATAACTCAGAAAAACTGTATTTTAGTCTGCGATTTTAAACTATTACATCACAGGCTAAAATGCAGTTATACTCCGAACATTATGTAAATTCTAAAACGGAACGATTCGTCAATAAAATTTGGTGTTTGGACAACAGCATTGGCGAAAGCCTGATCGAAAACAAACTTGTTCTGCCAAACGGCTGTTTCAATCTCGCTTTTGTAACTGGAAATTCCATCGAAGTTCATACGAGTAAAGCCAAATATGAGATGAACGAAGGTGTTTACTTTTGCTCGCAAATGACAAATAAAGTTTTGGTTAATATACGGCCAAAAACTAAAGTTACCATTATTCAACTGCATACTTGGACACTTTCAATGTTTCCGAAATATGATTTAAGTAATTTTACCGATTCTATAATCAAAATTAATCCTGAGGAATTGCCTTTTAAAATTCAGATTGATTCTGATATTGAAATCATATTAAATACAATAAACACCTATTTTGAAACTTTATCTGATTCAAATTCAGAAAAAAATCCCATTGAAAAAATCTGCGAAATTATTAAAAGTCAAGATTCCGAAATTTCGGTTTCAAAAATCAGTACAGCATTAAAAACTTCACAGCGATTGCTTCAGATTAAGTTTAAAACGGCAACTGGATTAACAATTAAAAAATATATTCAGATTTTGAAATTTAGAAAATCGGTCGATCAAATGGTGAATTCTGATTTAGAAAAATTAAAACTGACCGATATTGCGCTTTACAATAAATATTTTGATCAATCCCATTTTATAAGAAAGTTTAAAGATGTAACGAAAACCACTCCGAAAACATTCGATCCAAATTCATATTTTCTTTCTCATAAAAGATAAGTTTTCGCATTTATACAATTTTGTGATTTTTGATTGAATTACTTTTGCTAAATCAATCAAATAATCAATCACAAATGAAATCTAATCAATCTCTTATTCCACTAAAATTTCTTTTAATTGGAATTTTCTTTATCCAAACCCAACTTGGGTTTTCTCAAGAATCTAAAAATTCCATTTTGTATAAAACCATTATGGCAAAAGACAGTCTTCTCTTTGACATCGGTTTTAATACTTGCGATATAAAACAATTTGAAAACTTATTTAGTGACGAACTTGAATTTTATCATGACAAAGACGGGTTTTCAAATAAAGCAGATTTTTTAAAAAGTTTTAAAAACGGATTATGCGGTTCGCAAGAAACGTATCGATCAAGAAGAGAATTGGTTGCAGGAAGCACTGAGATTTATCCTTTATACAAAAAAGGTGTTTTGTACGCCGCAATACAAATTGGCATTCATCAGTTTTATGAAACTACTGCCACAAAAGGAGAACCTTTATTAAAGAAAAACGAAAAACTTGTAGGCAAAGCCAAATTTACCCATTTGTGGATTTTAGAAAATAATGAGTGGAAATTAAAACGAGCTTTAAGCTATGATCATTCTGCTGTAAACTCGAAGCAATAGACTTAATTTAATCATTATGCTAAAATTATTTATCCTTGTATTATTGTATATAAGCAAAATTCTAACGGCTTAATTTACCTAAAAATATTTGTTAGTTATGAGCATAGACCCGCGTAAAAGTTGCTTTGGTCTGTGCTCTGATTTTTTATATTCTGAAAAAAATAAAAAAAACTGCTTTTTGTTGAAACCAAATCGCAAATCAATCGTCTAAAATTCTAGGACATTTATTTATTCAGTAAAAAAACATATTTTTGATTTAATATACTGAATATCTTTTTGTTGCAAAGTTTCAATCATCAATCAAAAAGCGAATCAATTTCACCAATCTTAAACCATAATCAATCCATTATGAAAAAATCAATCAAACTTATTGCACTTTTTGTTGCCTTCCAGTTTACGGCATTCAGCACATTTGCTCAAGATAAAGCGCAGCAAATCGAACAGCTTTTAAACAAATACAATGAATACGGACAATTTAACGGTTCTGCTTTAGTAGCCGAAAACGGAAAGGTAATTTTTAAAAAAGGATTTGGCTCTGCCAACATGGAATGGAATATTCCGAATCAGCCTGATACCAAATTCAGATTGGGTTCTATCAGTAAACAATTTACTGCCCTCTTAATTGTAAAACTGGCAGAAGAAGGAAAAATCAAACTAGATGTTCCTATTACTAGTTATCTTCCGGATTATCCAAAGGAAAATGGCGATAAAATTACGATTCATCATTTATTGACTCATACCTCTGGAATTCCAAATTATACCAATGCACCAAATTTTCTAAAAGAAAAAGCAAGAAATCCTTATACTCCAGAAGCTTTTGTAAAAACATTTTCTAGTCTTCCGCTAGATTTTGCTCCTGGCGAAAAGTTCAACTATAGCAATTCCGGTTATTTTCTATTGGGCTATATTATCGAAAAAATTACTGGCAAATCGTATGAGCAGAATCTGCAACAAACGATTTTTACACCTCTAAAAATGGTTAATACTGGTTACGATCATAGCGAGGTTATTATAAAAAATAGAGCTGCAGGTTATGAAAAAGAAGGAAAGAAAATTGTCAACGCTCCTTATCTTGACATGAGCATTCCGTACGCCGCTGGATCTTTGTATTCTACTGTAGAAGATTTGTATTTATGGGATCAAGCACTTTATACTAATAAATTGCTTTCTGAGAAAAGCATGGATTCTTTATTTAAACCTTACATTAAAGCATGGAATGGTTTTTACGGATACGGATGGTCAACTTATGAAGTGCCAAACGGAAACGATAAATTGACTGTTGTGGAGCATGGTGGTGGCATCAACGGATTTAATACTATTATTTCGCGTATTCCTAAAGACAAGAATCTTGTTGTCTTATTGAATAACACTGGCGGAACTGTTTTGGGAGAAATGAATACAGCAATTCGCGCTATTTTATACAACCAGCCTTTTAATCAGCCCAAAAAATCATTGGCTCTTGACTTATTAGATATTTATAATGAAAAAGGTGCAACGGCTGGAACAGAAGCCTACAAAAAGCTAAAAAACGATCCAACCTATGCCATTAAAGAAGGTGACATGAATAGAGTTGGATATCAATTATTGCAAACTGGAAAAAAGAAAGAAGCGATTGAAGTTTTCAAAATCAATGTAGAAGCTTTCCCAAAATCTGGAAATGTTTATGATAGTTTAGGTGAAGCGTATTTGGCTGATGGAGACAAAAAATTAGCGATGGTCAACTATAAGAAATCTGTTGAATTGGATCCTACAAATGAAGGCGGGAAAAAAGTTTTGGAAGAGCTTTCTAAAAAATAAAAACAGGCATTTATAGATTAATTGTTTAAAATGGCTCTGAAAAAGTAGATTTAAATTCTATTTTTTCGGAGCTTTTTTTGTTACAACTTGGGACATCCAAATTCGGTGAATTATTTTTTTTAAATGCTATTTTAGCTCACCCAAAATAACTGAATGACCTATGAAAAATCTAAAAAATCACAGTTTCTTAGCTGTATTGGTATGTCTTTTTATTTCTTCTAAATCTTTATCGCAAAACAGTCAGCCGTTGATGCCAAGTCAGCAAAACAAGATTATAATTGATAAAATTGTTGAGGCAACTCGCTACAAAAATTATGTGATTGATTTTTGTTTATCTAAAATAAATGAAGCTTCAGCAAAAGAAGGTTGGAACGAACAAAAAGCGATGGAAATTACGCAAAGTATCAATTACAAAAATTTCAGAGATGCCATCTACAATAGTTTTGTAGTTTTTGACGAAGTTGAATTGGAAACTTTATTAAAAGCTTACGAAAAAGACACCGTTTATCAGTCCCAAAATGTAATGACCAATAATAAAGTGCTTATTAATAATCTAAACATTTTTGCTGATGATATTGTGAAGGGGAAATATGTTTCTAAATAAGATGCTAAGGTTCTGAGATACTAAGGTTCTAAGTTTTTTTGTGCGCTTATCTTTGTCAAAGTTTGAAACTTTGACAAAGATTGTAACCTGAAACTTGAAACTTTGAAAGCAAAAACTATTTCTTCGGTTTCAAAACCAATTTCGTTGAAGTCTTTATGATTTCGTCTTTGTTTAGTTTCATTTTTCTGAACTTTCCTTCATTGTACATTTCGGCCTGATCGTCGTAATGTTTGCTAAAAGGATTTCCAGATTGTCCAGTTGGTAAAATGCTCCAGCTGTTTTCTACATCGGCAAAATCAACGATTCTTCGTGTTGAAGGTCCGCCTTTGGTGTAATATTTTCCTTCGTCATTAAATCCGAAGAATAAATTATTGATTACTTCATTTGAACCTGGAGAATTAAACGGCCCGACATTAAACAATCCGCGAAGCGCTTTGACTTTTCCTAAAGGATGTTCGTGTTCTACAGTATGTACTTTACCCCAATTCCATTCTGCAATATTTTCTCCTAACTGATTTTGTAAAGCAATAACAGCATCGTGAAATGATTTTGAAACAACGTCTGTTCTCGTTTCTTTCACATTTTTGGTTTTGATATTATCCCACCAAACCGAATTTTCGTTTTTTATTTGGTTCGCAATGACTTGTTTCCCGAGAGAAATTCCTAAAAATAAATTGAAATTGTCTTTGCCCATTTCATCCTCAAATGTATTTTTCAAATACAGATAAATCCATTTATTGTAAATCGTCGGTGCAACATCTTCAATATTTGTTGTTCCTTTCCAAGATTTTAAAACTCCCAAAACCTCTTTTTCATTATACGAAAGCGATTTATTGTCTAAACTTGCCATCAAATTTTTAACTACCTCAACAGCAACATCAGAAGTATTATCATAAATCATTTTGCTGATAGCTTCCTTATCCCAATCAGATTTCGCATCTAAAATTCCTGAGATTCTTTTGGCGCGATCTTCTGGCAGATAATATCCTGGATATAAATAGCCATTATCTATAGCTTCCGGCTGATTATTAGCTGAATACACATATCCCCAAGCCGGATTCTCAGCTGATGGATTTTCTTCAAAATCTAAAAACTTAGTAATATCATCTTTTCCGCTTGAACCGTCTAAAATTAAATGTGTATTAACGCCTTCATTATGTCGGTACAATTTACCGCTCGCCCACCAAGCCACATTCCCTTTAGCATCGCCGTACATTACATTCAATCCGGGCGCAGCAATTAAGCTAACAGATTTTTTAAAATCAGTAGTGTTTTTAGAGTGAGAAAGACCGTAAGCCGCGTCTAAAATCTGAATCGGTTCTCTTGTATATGTCCAAGACATTGCAATCGGATTTTTCTTTTCCAAACGATCGATAAAATCATTCATAACTGGACCATGACGCGTAATTTTAACTTCCAAAACTACATCTGAAGAATCTTTTACTTTGATCGTTTTTTTTCTGATTTCATATTTACTGAAACCTGTCGGAGTTTGATATTGAGAAGCATCATCAGCTTTATTTTTTTCTTGATAAAAATCGATATCATCATTTTCAAACATCGTCAAACCGTAAGCATAATCTCTATTGTGCGCCAAAAGCGGAAAAGGAGTTCCTGCCAAATAACAACCATACAATTCATGTTTTGGTGTTACAATATGCGCTTCATACCAAGTTGCTGGCTGAGAAAATCCGATATGCGGATCATTTGCAAAAATAACTTTCCCAGTTTTCGATTTATGAGGTCCAACAACCCAGCTGTTACTTCCAACAAATGGCGGAATCGGAGATTGATCCAACATGGCGGTTATAGATTTTGAAATCTCGGTATATTCCTCACTTTTCCCTTTTGAAATTTTAATTCTGGTAGTATTAAATTCTCCTTCAATACCTAAATCTTTCAAATAAGCAACGCCGTATTTATTTTTAATATCTGTCAATAATGGATCTGTTTTCTGAGCCATAGCAAAACTAAAAGACATATAACCAAAAATATTATAAACGTCTTTTATGGTAAACTTCTGCTTTTTTACGCCAACCAAAGTAAATTCTATCGGAGTTACTCCTTCTTCGAGATATTGATTAATTCCGTCCAGATAAGCTTGAGTGAGTTTATAGCTTTCGCTGTTTTTATCCAATTTTGCAATGGCTTTCGCCGAAGCTTCTTCAATTCCGATTCCAGCAAAAAATTTATCATTCTTTAGCGCAACTCCACCAAAAATTTCAGAAAGACGTCCTGGCGCAATTCGTCGTAATAATTCCATTTGCCACAATCTTTCTTGCGCATGCACATAACCAAGTGCCGTCATGGCATCTTTTTCAGAATCTGCATAAATATGAGGCACTCCAAAATCATCAAAATAGACCGTTGTTTCTTTATTAAGATTTTTTAATTCTAATGAACCTTCGTACTTAGGCTTTAAATGAAAAATATAGGCGCACAAACCAATCGCAAGAATTACTATAAGAACCAATAAGGCCAGCAGGATTTTTTTAATTATTCTCATATTCTGAAAAAGGATGAAATTTGTAATAATGTAATTTTTCTAAAAAATCTTATAAGAGACAGCCGTCTTTAAAACTCTAAATTTATGTATTTAAAATTAATACTATAAATGTCAATCTATAAAAAAATAGCGATTGTAGTAATTTCTCTGCTAGTTATTGTAATTCTTGCCAACATCGGGTTGAATTACTGGATAAAAAAACAGCTTCCAATCATTATTCACGAAAAAAACAAAACCGCATACAATATCAATTATGAAAAAATTGAAGTTTCTCTTTTTTCTAGAAATATTAATGCCCAAACTTTGCTTGTAAGTCCGAAAAACGAGCCTAAAGACAGTAAAAATGGGCTTTTTTCAAAAATCGAATCCATCACCATAAAACACTTTAACATTTGGGATTTGGCTTTTCGTGACATCATTCAAGCTGAGAGTATCATTATTAATAAACCACGAATCATTTTATACAAAAAAGGCGAAAAATTAATCAATAACAGTAAAAGCATTGAAAAAGAAATTGTTGATCCGTTTCGAAAAATTATTGCGGTTTCGAATATTTACCTGAACGACGGATCTGTTGATGTTGTTTCTCTAGATTCTGAAAAACCTATTTTCAGCGTTAAAAAAATCCTTTTAAAACTAGAAGGCATTTTAATTACTGATGCTACTTTGAAAGAAAAAATTCCACTCCGATATAAAAAATATGCTTTGGTTTGTGACAGTTTGTTTTATAGGCCAAATGGTTTCTATTATATCAATATTGGAAAAATAAGTACCGAAAAGAATTTTTTAAAAATCAATAATTTCTCTAATCTTCCTCAATTTGAACGATATGAATTTGTAAAAAGACTCGACAAAGAAAAAGACATTTACAATTTAAAATTTGATTCGGCTCAGGTTGAAAAAATGGATTGGGGATTTAAAAATAATCGCTTTTATTTCAAAGCCAATTCGCTTGTGATCAATCATTTTGATGCCAATATTTACCGCGGAAAAATGCTAAAAGACGACCCAAGCAAAAAATATCTTTACAATCATTTACTGCGAAATCTAAAATTTCCGCTTCAAATTGACACACTTCAGGTTTTGAAATCAAAATTAGTTTACGAAGAAGAACTTGATGTTGCCAAAGGTCCTGGAGTTTTAACTTTTGATAGGTTCAATCTTCAGGCAACTAATTTGCGAAGCGGTTTTGGCTTAAAAAAAATGGATGATGTAAAAATAAAAGTCAAATGTATTTTTATGAAAAATTCTCCTCTTGATGTCGATTGGCGTTTTAATGTTCTGGACAAGAGTGACGGATTTCATATTCAAGGCGTAATTTCAAATTTTGATGTTCGAGGAATGACGAGATTTACCAAACCGTATATCAATACGACTTTTACTGGAACTTTCAATAAATACCGATTTAATTTCTACGGGAACGATAATGGATCAAAAGGAAATGCTTCTCTAGATTACGATGATCTCAAAGTAAAATTATACAAGAAAAAAAATCCTGAAAAAGAAGCCAAACTTAAAACAGCTGTTGCCAATTTATTAGTCAAAAACGATTCGAAAGACAAAGCCAAAACTGCAGAAGTTGAAGTAGAACGGCTTCAAGACAGATCATTCTACAATCTTTTGTGGAGAAGCATTGCGGAATCTTTGAAGAAGATTTTGATTTAGTTTTTTGCCACGAATTCACGAATTAGCTCAAATTTTTGTGACTATTTAATTCTAATTACACAAATCAAAAGAATAAAATTCGTGAATTTGTGGCGGAAAAACCTTTTCCATAATGCCGAACCTGACATTTATCAGGTTTTAGGAAAATTTATTTTTTTTCATTTGCTTCTATTTTAATCCGAATACAAATGACAAAAAATAATCTGCATACTTTTCATATTCCGGTAATGGGACTTGCCTATACCATTGACAGTCCTATACGAGTAGCACAGTACGGAATTTCATCTGTTATTGCTCTCGCTGACGATGATCTGATTGAGAAGATGCGTAATTTTTATAGCACTAAATTCAATATTCCTTACGAAGAAATTACTCAAAAATTTCATGACTACCGTGCTGAAAGAATTACCTCTTACTTAAATTTAGTTGATAAGATTGTTAAAGAGAAATTCGAAAATTTCAAAATAGAATTGGCGGAAAGCAAAACAGCTTTAGAAAATTTCATGTCAATGCTACCGAATACTTCTGATATTAAAAAGGGATTTCAGAATTTACTGGATGACGGAATCGCTTTTAAAGAGAATATTCAAAATTATATTGAAACACATCTTTTTCCTGGAGAAATTGACGTCAATATTATGACGAAATTAGACAAAGATAATTTCATCAAAAACGAACAGCTTCCAATTGAGTTTAATGATGCACATGCGGCTTTAAGGGGTTTTGCAAATAGCAATTTACAATCTTCTGTGGTACTTTCAGCAGGAATGAATCCGAGATTATTTGGGTATTTCGAAAACTTCCAAGATTTTTTCCCAAATGAAAATAATGAACTTAAAAAGAAAATCATTTTAAAAGTAAGCGATTTTAGATCGGCCATGATTCAGGGAAATTTCTTGGCTAAAAAAGGGCTTTGGGTTTCAGAATATCGCATCGAATCAGGATTAAACTGCGGAGGACACGCTTTTGCAACAGACGGACTCTTGTTAGGCACTATTTTAAGCGAATTCAAGCAGAAAAAAGATCAATTGACACAATCTGCCCACGAATTAATGATTAAAGCTTTACAGGCCAAAAATCAGCATTTTCCTGAAAATCCTTTAGAATTGAAAATTACAGTTCAAGGTGGTGTTGGAACTGCTGCAGAACATGAGTTTTTATTAGACGAATATAATGTTGATTCTGTTGGTTGGGGTTCTCCATTTTTATTAGTGCCCGAAGCTACTTCTGTCGATAAAGAAACTCGTAATTTATTAATGAATGCCAAAGAAGATGATTTTTATTTAAGTAATATTTCGCCTTTGGGAGTTCCTTTTAATACTTTGAAGGGAACTACAAATGAATTTTTAAAGCAAAAACGAATTCACGAGAATAAGGCAGGAAGTTCTTGCCCGAAGAAATTTTTAGCTTTAAGCAAAGAATACGATCCTCACGGAATTTGCACGGCTTCAAAAAAATATCAGGACATTAAACTAGAAGAACTAGAAGCAAAAAAAGATTCTCTATCTGCTGATGAATTTGAAAAAAATAAAATCAAAATCACCGAAAAATCGTGTCTTTGTGTTGGTTTGGCTAATGCTTCTTATCTGGAAAATGATATTAAAATAAAAGGTCAAGCTCAAGGAGTAGTAATTTGCCCAGGGCCAAACTTGGCTTATTTTGATCAGGAGGTTTCTTTAAAACAAATGATCCAGCATATCTATCAAGGGAAGTCGATTATTAGAACAAACGATCGTCCGAACTTGTTTATAAAAGAGCTTAAAATGTATATTAGTTACTTTAGAAATGAAATTCAATCTGTTTCTGGCGAACTTACAACGGCTCAGCATAAAAAATGGAATACTTTTAAATCTAATCTGTTAGATGGAATTGAATATTATAAAAATTTATTTGAATCGACAATAGCCTTTAAAGGAGACTTAAATCAACTCGATTCTTGTAAATCAGAATTAGTTGGTATAAAAATTCCCGTTTCAGAGTTGGTTTAAAAATGAAAACCCCAAATTATCACTAATTTGGGGTTTGTTTTTATTTATAGGAAACTATTCGTTCCTCTTATTTTTGCTATCAATAACAGCTCCAGTTCCTGTACCAACTGCAGCTCCGGCTAAACCACCAATAATGGCACCTTCTCCTTTTTTCTTACTGACAATTGCTCCAGTTGCGGCTCCAACTCCGGCACCAATTACAGCGCCTTTAGCAGTTGCACTCCAGCCTTTCTTTTTGGTTGTTGTCGTTGTGGTAGTGGCCGCCGTTCCATCTTTTTGCTGCACTACTACAACCTTTTCTTTCTGAGCTTCAATCTTTTCCTCATTTAATTTTGCCATTTCAGCCTTCATCGAATCGATAACACGCTGTTTGTTAATCTCAACTTTCATTGAATCAATACTGGCTTGTTTGGCTTTATTTATATCTTCTTTATTTTGTTGTTGACAAGAAGTTAAAAATATCACGGTCAATAAAATATATAAGCCTTTCATGATCTTGTAATTTTAAAATTATACACTACAAATTACGAAATATCTGTTATAACGGTTGTTACAGAATTTTTTTGAAAGTTTATAACATTTGAAGATTGATGTCTGTTTCGCGCTGAGTTTATTCCCCAAGCTGATGAAATTAATCTCGCAAAGGCACTAAGACGCAAAGTTTTTTTTGACAAACAGTACGGTTACTATTTTAGATAAACCTTATTTTCCTAAGATTCCTTTTTTAAGAATCTGTCCAAAATCATACATATCTTCATAAGAACAATATAATGGAACTGGCGCCAGACGAATTACATTTGGTTCACGCCAATCTGTAATGACACCATTTTTCATTAAATAGTCGAATAAAGCTCTTCCTTCTCCGCGAAGAAAAACAGATAATTGCGAAGCTCTTTCTTCTGGATTTGTTGGTGTAATGATTTCGAAAGTACTCTCTACCTCTTTATCAATTTCGTGAAGAATAAATTCCAAATATGAAGTAATGTGATCACGTTTTGCAATTAATGCGTCCATTCCAACCTCAGCAAACATTTCTACTGAAGCCAAATATGGCGCTAAAGAGAGGACTGGAAGATTACTAATTTGCCATCCGTCAGCTCCGTGAACGGGATCAAAATTTGGCTCCATTTTAAAACGGCGCTCTTTGTTGTGTCCCCACCATCCTGCAAATCTTGGTAAATCTGAATTGTGATGTTTTTCGTGAACAAAACATCCAGAAGCATTTCCTGGACCTGAATTCATATATTTATAACTGCACCAAGCAGCAAAATCTACATTCCAGTCATGAAGTTCCAATTTTATATTTCCGGCAGCATGAGCTAAATCCCAACCGACTCTTGCTCCAACTTTTTGCCCTGCAGCAGTTATCGTTTTAATATCGAAAACCTGTCCGGTATAATAATTTACTCCACCAATTAAAACCAAAGCCAGCTCATCACCAACTTCTTCAATTTTAGCCAAAACATCTTCCAAACGAATATTGTGTTCTCCTTCCCTGCGCTTAATTTCTACAATTGCATCTTCAGGTTTGTATCCGTGAAAATTTACCTGACTTTGAAACATATACTGATCTGACGGAAAAGCTTTTTCTTCACAGATAATTTTGTAACGTTTTCCTTTTGGCTGATAAAAAGAAACCATCAACAAATGAAGATTTACTGTCAAAGTATTCATTACGGTAACTTCTGACGGAAGCGCTCCAACAATCTTACTCAATGGTTCTGCAAATCTTTCCTGATAATCCCACCAAGGTTTTTCAGCATAAAAATGACCCTCGACAGCTAATTCTGCCCAATCATTCATTACTTCGTCAATGTATGCTTTGGTACGTTTTGGCTGTAGTCCTAAAGAATTTCCTGTAAAATAAATTACTCGTTTATCATTTACTTTTGGAAAAATAAATTGTTCTTGATAATGGTTTAATGTGTCTTTCGAATCTAACTCTCGTGCAAATTCGCGTGTATTTTGAAAAGTCATTTTGTTTTTGTTTTGCCTGCTAAAATAACAAATTTTGTTTGTTTTGTTTCAGGTTGATATGCTTTGTGTGTTTTTTTAACGCAAAGTTCGCAAAGTCTTTTTTTATTAAGGCTAACATTTACAAACGCTAAGTTCGCATAGCTATGCGCTCTTTGACCTTGTTAAACACAAACTGAGCAAAAATCCTTGCTCCCGATAGCTATCGGGATTGCGTTTAAATTTCGCACCGAACGTCAAACTTTAAACTTGAAACTTGAAACAAATAAAAAACCCGACAGCTTCTAAAAACTGTCGGGTTCTTATATTGAAAAATTAATTCCTATTAAAGAATTAACATCGCATCTCCGTAAGAATAGAATTTGTATCCTTCTTTGATCGCTTCTTCGTATGCTTTTTTCATTAAATCGTGTCCACAGAAAGCAGAAATCATCATTAATAATGTTGATTTTGGCGTGTGGAAGTTTGTAATCATACAGTTTGCAATACTGAAATCGTGAGGAGGGAAAATAAATTTATTTGTCCATCCTTCGTAAGGATTCAACGTATTCGCAGAAGAAACAGAACTTTCAATTGCACGCATAGAAGTTGTTCCTACAGCACAAATACGTTTTTTCTTTGCTTTTCCTTCGTTTACAATATCACAAGCTTTTTGTGTAATGATTAATTCCTCAGAATCCATTTTGTGTTTAGATAAATCTTCAACCTCAACTGGATTAAAAGTTCCTAAACCTACGTGCAAAGTTACCTCAGCAAAATTTACTCCTTTGATTTCTAATTTTTTCAAAAGGTGTTTTGAGAAGTGCAAACCAGCAGTTGGTGCCGCTACAGCTCCTTCTTCTTTTGCGTAGATCGTTTGGTATCTTTCAGCGTCTTCTGGAGTAACATCTCTATTGATGTATTTAGGAATTGGAGTTTCTCCAAGTTCAGTCAATTTGTTTCTGAATTCTTCATAAGAACCATCGTATAAGAAACGTAAAGTTCTTCCACGAGAAGTTGTATTGTCGATTACCTCAGCAACTAACGAATCATCATCACCAAAATAAAGTTTGTTACCAATACGGATTTTTCTAGCTGGATCTACTAGAACATCCCATAAACGTTGCTCTGAATTTAATTCTCTTAATAAGAAAACCTCAATTCTAGCTCCAGTTTTTTCTTTGTTTCCATACAAACGCGCAGGGAAAACTTTTGTATTGTTAAGAATTAAAACGTCTCCGTCATCAAAGTAGTTGATCACGTCTTTAAACATTTTATGTTCGATAGTGTTTTTTTTACGGTCAATTACCATTAAGCGAGATTCATCTCTGTTTTCTGCTGGAAATTCAGCCAAAAGTTCTTTCGGTAAATTGAAATTGAAGTGTGATAATTTCATATTTGAATTGTTGATTTTAGAGTGTAGTTTTTAGATTTGTTTATCTAAAATTTTAAATCGGTTGCAAATATACGATTGTGAGATAGGCGTTGTCAAGTGTTTTGGCTTTTATTTTCAAAAGTCCTTGATTTTGTGAGGTTTCGAGAACCATTAAAAATGTGTTTTTTTCTATAAGAAACATTTTCAACATATTATTGTCATTTCGACGAAGGAGAAATCTTCACCAGAAACTCGACAAAGATTAGATTTTGATTGCGGAGCTACTTGCGAAGATTTCTCCTTCGTCGAAATGACAAACTTTGCGATTATATTCAAACTTGGACATAAAAAAACCTCTGGCTGAACCAGAGGCTATGTTTTAAATACTTTGAGTAAGCTTTTATTTAAATGAACTTATATTACTTACATGGTTCATTTTTTTTACAATTCTGAAATTTGAAAGTTTAAAGCCTTTAAATCGTCCCAAAAATCTGGATACGATTTTGAAACAACTCCTGCATCTTCTATAATAATTGGAACTTTTATTGCCAACGGCGCAAAAGCCATTGCCATTCGGTGATCATTATAGGTTCCGATTTTTACATCGTGATTTATAGTATCAGATTTTAATAGAGTCAAGCTATCATTAGTTACAGAAATATTAGCTCCTAATTTTGTAAGTTCTGTTTTAAGCGCTTCTAATCGGTCTGTTTCTTTAATTTTTAAAGTATGAAGACCTGTTAAATGACATCCAATTCCTAAACCTAAACATGTCACTACAATTGTCTGAGCAATGTCCGGAGTATTATTCAATTCAAAATTTACATCTTGATAATTGAAACCTGCTACTTTTTCCAAAGTCATTTTATTGTTTTGGAAAGTAGTTTTTACTCCCATTTTTTCATACAGCGAAACTAATTCCGAATCTCCCTGAAGGCTGTTTTCTTTATAACTGCTCAAAGTGATTTTTGCTGCATCGGCCAAAGCTACAAGACTAAAGAAATAAGAAGCCGAACTCCAGTCCGATTCTACAACCATTTCTTTTGTTTCAACAGTTTCCTTCGGATAAACTTTAATTACATTGCCTTCAAAACTTGTTTTAATATCTAAATCATTCAACAGAGCCAAAGTCATTTTGATATACGGAATCGAAGTAATTTCTCCTTCTAAAGTCAATTCTAATCCATTTTCTAATTTTGAAGCTACAAGCAAAAGTGCTGAAATATATTGGCTGCTCACATTTGCTGCCAAAGTAACTTTTGAAGCCGTAACTTTTTTTCCTTTGATTCGAATTGGCGGATAACCTTCTTCTTTTTCATAAGAGATTTCAACCCCCAATTGTCTTAAAGTATCAACCAAAATTTTGATTGGGCGTTCCTGCATTCTGCTAGAACCTGTCATAACCACTTCTCTACCTTCGTTTACAGCAAAATAAGCAGTCAGGAAACGCATTGCAGTTCCGGCGTGGTGAATATCTACGATTTCATCATTTCCTACTAATGCTTTCTGCATTACTTCGCTATCGTCTGAGTTTGAAGTATTGGCTAAAGTAATATTTGGGAATAAAGCTTTTAGAAGCAATAAACGGTTCGTTTCACTTTTTGAACCGGTGATATTTAGTTGCGAATCATCAATGGTGAATGGTGAATTCGTGCTTAATTTTAAATTCATTTTTTTAATTGTAAGTTGTGAATTATGAATTATGAATGATTAGAAACATAATTCAGCCCCGCAATTTACCACTCCCCATTCATAATTCAAAATTGAAAACTCATAATTCAAAACTTATGAGTGATATTTCACAATTATTTCAATTTATCATTGTTTTTGTGACGATCTTTATCTCTAACCGATTTTAAATCCATTTTTTTGTCGAAAGCCGCTTGCAAATCGATTCCTGTTTGATTGGCTAAACATAGCACAACAAAAACAACATCTGCCAATTCTTCTCCTAAATCTTTGTTCTTATCGCTTTCTTTTTCAGATTGTTCTCCATAACGGCGCGCAATAATTCTGGCAACCTCACCAACTTCTTCTGTCAGTTGTGCCATATTGGTCAATTCGTTAAAGTAACGAACTCCGTGTTCTTTAATCCAGGTATCAACAGCTAATTGTGCATTTTTCAAATCCATCTTCTATATCTTTTTAAGAATTATTTTTTCATTTTGGCTTACGATCATCTTCTGAAAAAACTCTTTTATCATTCCGTAATCCTCAGCTGCAAAAATACTATTGTTGATTTCTTTTTGGCTCACAATTTGAATTTTGTTTCCAGCAACCGAAAAATTTAAGATATAAGACATCTGTTTATCCTCTGAAGTTATCTTTACCGGTTTTGGAATAGATTCTACAGCATAGTTTTCTGGAATTTGAATACTAAAATTAAATCTTTCCATATTTTTATATCCAAAATAGATAGGCATTTGCCTTTTTTCTTGGTTAAAAGGATTTTTATTTCTGGTAAAAAACAATAATGGATCGATAAAAATCTTACCGTCAATAATATCTAAACGGTTATTTGATGTAAATGAAAAAGTTTCTACAACAGACTGATCCAAATTTGATTTCTGATTTTCTATTGAATAATTTGAAATCTCTACATCTCCCAAATTATTTTCAAATTTCTCCAGATAAACGTCCTCTGCTTTACCATTATTTTCTTCTCTAAAACTATATGCATCATAATCTGTCCTTTGAACTCTTATTTGACCATTCATTTTTCCATCTGGATCAATTTTAGCCATCAAGCCATAAATTTCTTTCGACTGTGCTACTGGATCTAATTCAATTTCTTCCGAACTCCCATCTTTTTTAATTAGTCGCCCTTTCCAATTTAAAACATTTAATGGTAAAATGTTAGGCGCTGTGAGTTTGTGAGTAGCATCCAAAAGAATTCTTTTACCATCAATTTCTGCCGCTGCTATTACATAATTAAATCCAGTTCTTGTGGGATAAACCGGAAGTCCGTTTTGAATTGTACTTACCAAAACAGGATTTGATTCTATACCAGCTGCGCGAAGCATGTTTATCAAAATAAAATTTATTTCTGCAACATTTCCAGTTTGTTCTTTATAAGCTTTTTCAACTCCTTTTTCTGTGTAATAGCTATTAATTTCGTTCCAGTTCATTCGATTTTTAACATACGTAAAAATCAGATTTAATCTTTCTTTTTTATCTTCTACGTTGGTTAATAATTTATTCAAATCATCTGTAAACAAAGTGCCTTGATTAAGCTGTTTTCCAAAACTTTCGTCTTTAAAAATAGTTTTTGCAACACCTTCCCAAGTTAAACTGTAGTCTTTAACAGGCTGATCAGGCAGACGAACTCTTTCTAATTCTTGCTGAATACTTCCTCGATAATTTTCTAAATTATTAACATAAGGTTCCTCTTTTAGCGCTGGAACATCTTTTCCTTTAAAAAAGGTTTCAATTTGTTTATAACTAAATGAGCTTGTCTGGCTGTAAGCATTATCAAAGCTCTGACTGGCACTTGTAAATTTAGATTCTGTTTCGAGCGGAATTCCTCCAACTAAGAGCGGTTTATAAATGTAAAACTCTGGAATCTGTGTTTTATAATAAAAATAATCAACAGGAATATCAAACTGAATATCAAAATCTGGAAATTTAATAAGATTTTCAGATCTTAAAACATATTTGTACTCAATGATAGAACCGACTTTTACATTTGGCAAGGTAATCGTCTTTTCCTTCCAATACTTATTAATCTTGGTTTTAAATTCTCCCTGGTTGTTTAGTTTTGTTTTTACAATGTTTCCATTCTCTAAATTATACGTCACGGCTTCTGAAAATTCTAAACGATCTTCGTTTAACTTTTCGTACCCAGTATAAAAGCGTACTTTCTGGTCGGCCCAGTTTAAACCTTCTTTCCTGTATATTTTGATTTTTACTTCACAGACATGATTGGCGTAAAATCCAACATCTTTGTTATATCCAAAATAAGTCCTTCCTTTTTTAAACAAGATAGCAGCGGGTGCGCTGCTATCTTTAGGATGAACTTTCTCATTTAATTCTGCGATTGTTACTTTGCCCAATTCATAATTTTGAGCTTGAATGGTTATTGTACTCCAAAAAAAGGCGATACAAATCAGGAGAAATTTCGGCATAATTTAAATACGTTTTAAAACGATTTTTTCTGTTTCTTTAGCAATCATGGTCTTGTAATATTCTTTCAGCATATCATACTTTTCAGCGGAAACAATGGCTTCATTGATCTGATGTAGAATAGACAATTGTAAAGTATCTCCATTGGATGCAATATTAAATTTAAAAGCACCAAGATTATCTTCCATTGTTACAGCTGCAGGAGCCGGCAATGTTTCCACTGCAAAACCATCTGGAATTTTAATCGTGATATTATACTTATCAGCAAACGGATAACTAAAATCAACTGGATATTCTCTCACTTCCTGTTTAAAAGGATTTTTATCATTGGTAAAAAATAGCATCGGATTTAAGTATATTTTATCGCCAATCAGCTCGCATAAATTATTTCCTGTAAAAGAATAAGTTTCAATTATAGGAAGCAATACATCATGCTCATTGGTTTTAGAGTAATCGCTTATTTCTATTTTGTTATGCTTGTTTTCAAGTTTTTCAAGATACTCCTCTTCTTTAAGATTGCTAATATTGTTTCTTGTTATCATAGCATTGTAATCTGCATATTGTCTTCTAGTTTTTCCTGTTACTTTTCCATCAGAATCAATGCTGTAAGACATAAAAACATTATCACTTGATGCTTTTTCAGGCATCAGATCAATCATTTCAGAAGTTCCGTCTTTTCGTATTAATCTTCCTTTCCAGTTTAAAACTCTAAGTGGTAAAATATTTGGAGTTGAAAATTTTTCGGAAGCATCTAATAGAATATATCCATTTGGAGTTTCTACAGCCGCAATTACATAATTAAACGCTGTTCTGTTCGGAAAAAGCGCAATTCCATTAGAACGCGTGCTCACCAAAACTGGGTTTGCCGTTAATCCAGAATAACGTAGCATTGCGGTAAGCATTAAATTAATGTCGGCAATATTTCCTGTTTTTTCTTTGTAGGCTTTCTTTACACCATTATCACAGCTATAACCTGTATAACTGTTCCATTTCACGTTTGATTTTACATGATTAAAAATCGCCCAAATTTTCTCTTCTGGTGTTTTTGTTTCCGCAAGGAGTTTTTTCAGGTCGTCTTCAAAATATCCTGTTTTATTTAATTCTGGACCAAAATCTTCATAATCATAAATTGTTTTCACAACTGAATTCCAATCTGTAGAAAGTTGCTTTATAGGTTTGTTTGGAAATCTCGTCATTGACAATTCATGTGAAACCGATGACATATAGTTTTCTATATTATTTACATACGATTCATCTTTCATCGCTGCAAAATTTTCTGCAGTATAAGTCGTTTGAGTTTCTACATATTCAATTTTATCCTGATAAAACTCTGTTTGAGTTGCTCCGCCTCCAAAACCTCCTGTGTTATATCTTTCTTTTGAAGTAATAAGGAATGATTTATTAGCTTTTTCTGAAACCACCTTGGGAAAAACATATCCTTTTTGTGCTGGAGTAAAAACAAAATATTCAGGAACATATGTTTTAAATTCTGAATAATTTACAGGAATACTAGTTTGAAAATCCCAATCTCGAATAAGTACATCTGGGCTTCTAACGCTGTATTTGAATTCTATAACAGAACCTTCTTTAACATTCGGCATCGTGATTTTCTTCTGGCTTCGAAATTTACTTACTGCCTCATCAAATACTCCATCACTTTTCAGTTTTGTAGCTTCAATTTTACCTCCTACCAAATTATACGTCACAGCATCGCTTACCGATACTTTCTCTTTAAAATCAGTACCGTAGTAATACCAAATTGCCTCATTGGCCCAATTATATCCTTCTTTTTTATAGATTTTAATACGGGTTTCAACATCCAAATAAGTTACAAATCCTGTGTTTTGATCGTAATCGATTCTTGCTTTTCCTCTTTTGTATAAAATGGCAGCCGCGGCAGATGAATCTTTAGGATGTACTTTCTGTTCCAATTCTGCAACAGACACTTTTCCTAGTTTAAATTCCTGAGACATCGATTTTGAGCCGATCAACAAAATCACAGTGAGGCTAAATAATTTAATAATCTTCATTGGTAATTTTTGGTTTATTTTGGTTTATTTTGGTTTTATAATTGTTAGTTTTTGGTTAGGACTATTTTGGCATTGTCGTTTCTTGAAACTTGTTCCATAAACAAACGGTATTCATCATATTCTTTGTTAGAATATTTTCCTTTGTTAAGGAACATCGATCTTTTATATGTTAATTTGTTATTGTCTTTTTTGATGATTTCAGTTTTGTATTCGCCAAATTTTCCTTTTAGCTCATAATTCTGGGGAAGAAATTCAATACTGTAGCCATCAGGAAGATTGATCTCGATTTCGTCTGTATCGAAATAGCCACGCTGAATTTGAAATGGATTTTTGCGGTTTCGCACTCGTTTTATATTTCCTGTATATTGATTAAAAGCATCAACCACAAAAATCATTTTATTACCCGTCAACGTTCCATAATTTGTTGCGCTTAACTGAACATCTTCAGTAAAACGAATATTCTCTTTATCGTTTGTAAAAGTAATTTTACCCAATTTTAAGTTGTTGATATTATCCCAATACTCTTTGTAATGTTCTTCTTTTTCGTTTGGCTGCATGGTTTCTACTCGAGATTTAGATGCATATTGACTTCCTTGTGATGCAATTTTTAATGTTCCTGAGAAATTTCCAGATCCATCAATTGTGTAAGTTCCTTTTCCATCTTGGATATTTCCTCGATCGTCGTAGATTTTAGTGCGAACAATTTCACCTCCTTCTGGTTTTATAATCAAAACATCACGATCATCTGTAAAAGTTCCTTGATAACCAAATGGATCATCTTGACTTGTGCATTCTAGCCAGATGTAATTATCTTTATTCGGAATTGCCAAAATCATATGGTTTCCTTGCATCGAAACAAAATCAGACTGAATATCTGCTTTATAACGATCGCCATATAAAATGGTATTGTAGGACGGAACATCTACAACCTGCAAAAGTGCTTTTGTATAATTTGACAATGCTTTGCAATCGCCATATCCTAAACGATCGACATCGTTGGCCACCATAGGTTTCCAGCCGCCAATACCAACTGCAATGTTTACATATCGGGATTTTTTCTGCACGTAATCGTAAATGATTTTAGCTTTCTTAACAGGATCTTTTTCATCACCAACAAGAGCCTTGATTTTTGCTTTGGTTTCTTCGGGCAAAACAGTAGTTCCCGTTAAGATTTTATCGCCATACCATTTACCGAATGCTTCCCAAGTAGTAGCATTTCCGTCAACTCCTTCTAAATGAAAATTTTCTAATCCCATCATAACTTTAGGAAAAAGATCTGACGGAGAAGGGCTAAGATCTTCTTGTTTTTGAGCAGGAATATGTGTTGCTATATAACTTAAATTGGTATCGGTATCGGCTGTTTTTTTTATTTTGAAATTATCAAATCGGAACTCTTTCTTCTTAAAGCCCAATCCCTTTGGAAAAGTAATATTCAAAATACATTTTTCTATGCTTACGTAATAATTACCAATAAAATACCATTGCGGTATAAAGGCAGTATTTGAAGTTTCAGTCTCGCACGTAAAAGCAATAGTAAAAGGATATGAAATTGGAGTATAATCTAAGTAAAGCACTCGATTATCTGAAAAAAGCGTGCTTCCGCTTACGGCGCTTTGATCCCTAAAATCTTTTCTTTTGATTTTTTTGATTTCATTTCCTAAAGCGTCATAGACTATAGCTTCAATATTCTTCACTGAAGTTGTCTTATCATAATGACTAAAAGCATCAATATCTTTTAAACCTTTTTCGTTTAAAACAGAAACAATTCTTTGAGTTTTAATATTCATACTTCTTTGCGAAGCAATGACAATATCCATCTGGTCTAAGCGAAGAACAGCATTAGCATTTTGTGTTAAACTATCAGGAATAGAAGATATAGGATAAATGCTCTTTTGAGCAGAAATATTGGCGGTAAATAAAATAAAAAATAACGCGCAAAACAGGTTTTTCATTAGTAGGTATTTTCGTCAAATATATATTATTTTCAGAAATCCTTAACAAATGTTTAATAATATTTTATTCCCTGTTTTTGCTATCCATTACGATTGTAACTGGCCCGTCATTTAAAAGGCTGACTTTCATATCGGCACCAAAAATTCCAGTTTGCACTTTCTTACCCAATTCTTTTTCCACTGCCTGAACAAAGTTCTCGTACATTGGAATTGCAAAATCTGGTTTGGCTGCTTTTATATATGAAGGACGATTTCCTTTTTTGGTCGATGCATGAAGCGTAAACTGACTAACAACAATGATATCGCCATCAATATCTTGAACTGAGCAATTCATAACATCATTTTCGTCTCCAAAGATTCTCATTTTTATGATTTTCCCAGCAAGCCAATCAATGTCTTCTTGCGTATCGGCATCTTCAATTCCGACTAATACTAATAACCCTTTTTTAATGTCTGCTGTTTTTTTATTATCAACTGTTACAGATGCCTCAGAAACTCTTTGAAGTACAATTTTCATTATTAATTTGATCTAATGCAGCATATTTCATTTGCCACAGATTACACGGATTTAACCGATTTATATTCTAACGTTAGATGCACTGCAGTGCATCTCTACAATACAATTGGATTGAAATTTGGACTCGAGCGATAGCGAACAGGCGAAGCAATTTAAAAATTAGAATTTATAATTAACCATTCACAATTAATAATTATTTGCGTGTTTCATCACTCGCTGCACGATCTTCGCCATAAATATCAGTACGATAATGCTCTTCGTCGCCCTCAAGAATTTTAAGATAACTGTTGTAGCGTGACCAAGCAATTTCATCTTTTTCTAAAGCTGCTTTTATGGCGCAATGCGGTTCTTCTTTGTGTAAACAGTTGTTAAACTTACATTGATCTTTCAATCTGAAAAATTCTGGAAAATAATCGGTGATTTCAGTTGGCTCCATATCTACGATTCCGAATCCTTTAATTCCTGGAGTATCAATAATTCGGGCATCAAAAGACAAATCGTACATTTCAGCAAAAGTAGTCGTATGCTGTCCTTGTTTGCTCTGTTCTGAAATTACAGAAGTTTTTAAATGAAGACTTGGTTCTAATGCATTAACCAAAGTAGATTTTCCAACACCGGAATGTCCTGAAAACATGCTCACTTTTCCAATCATCATTTCTTTCAGCTTGTCAATTCCTTTATTTTCAGTTGATGAAATTCGGAGACACTTATATCCTATTTCCTGATAAATATGCTGCAGATAAAGCTGATCGTCTAAAGTTTGTTCTGTTAAAGTGTCAATTTTATTGAAAACAAGAATAGCCTCAATTCCATACGCCTCGGCAGTAACTAAAAAACGGTCAATAAAACTTGTCGTCGTTGGCGGATTATCAATCGTAATCAGTAAAAAAACCTGATCAATATTAGAAGCAATAATATGAATCTGCTTAGACAAGTTAACCGATTTACGAACGATATAGTTTTTTCTTTCGTGAATATTATGAATCGTTCCCGTAATAGCATCCGAAGTTTCATCCAACTCATAATCGACTATATCGCCTACAGCAATAGGATTGGTACTTTTAATACCTTTTATTCTAAACTTCCCTTTCATACGGCATTCCACAAAATCTCCTCTTTCAGATTTTACGGTGTACCAGCTTCCTGTAGATTTATATACGGTTCCTGTCATTCTTTTATTTTAGATTTCTGATTTTAGATTTTAGATTAAAACCTAAATCTTTTGCAAAGATAAATGAATAATTTAAACCATATAAGTAATATATTTGAATATAACTGGGCGAATATTTTCCTAAACAAAAATCCCCACTACTTCTTTCAAAGCTATGGGGATTTAAAAAAACAATCTATTTTTAATATTGTGTTATAAGAAAAACTTAAGATAAATCTTAGTCAAACTTAAATTATCTTATATCACTTATATGGTTTAAGACAAAATTATGCGTTGAAAATTTTTTCTTGATGACCAATACTTTCTTGGTGAATTGCTTTGAATAATTTCAAAACAAACTCTTCAGTAAGACCTTTTTTCTCACCTTCCAAAATCATTTTTCCTAAGATTTCGTTCCAACGGTTGTTTTGAAGAATTGCAACGTTTGCATCTTTTTTCACTTGACCGATTTCATCAGCTACTTTCATACGTTTTCCTAGCAACTCTAATAAGTTAGCATCCAAAACGTCGATGTTAGCTCTTAGTTTTTTCATTTTTTGGCTGTACTCGTCTGTAGTATCATCCGTTTTTCTGATCGTTAAATCTTTGATGATTTGTTTCAAAGCATCTGGAGTAACTTGTTGAGCAGCATCAGACCAAGCGTTGTCTGGATCGATGTGCGTTTCGATGATCATACCATCGTAATTCAAGTCTAAAGCTTCTTGCGTCACTTCGAAAATCATATTACGGTTTCCTGTAATGTGAGATGGATCGATGATTAATGGTAAATCAGGGAATTTATTTTGCAATTCGATAGCAATCTGCCACTCTGGAATGTTTCTGTATTTTGTTTTTTCGTAAGTAGAGAAACCTCTGTGGATAACACCTAATTTCTCGATTCCAGCCATGTGTAAACGCTCAACACCACCTAACCATAAAGCTAAATCTGGGTTTACAGGGTTTTTAACCAAAACAATTTTATCAGTTCCTTTTAAAGTATCAGCAATTTCTTGAACTGCAAAAGGGTTTGCCGTTGTACGTGCACCAACCCATAATACGTCGATATCGTGTTCTAAAGCTAGTTTACAGTGAGCTGCAGTTGCCACTTCAGTACCCATTAATAAACCAGTTTCAGCTTTAGCTTTTTGCAACCATTTTAATCCAATTTCACCAACACCCTCAAATCCTCCTGGACGAGTTCTTGGTTTCCAGATTCCAGCTCTGAATACGCTTACTTTTGAATCTTTTAATTCGTGAGCGATTTTCAAAACCTGATCTTCAGTTTCTGCACTACAAGGTCCAGCTATCACAAGTGGGTGATTTAAATTGAAATCTTCTAACCACTTTCTCATTTCTTTCTTATTTTCCATCGTTTTTATAGTTTACTTTTTTATAGTTATTCCGTTTAATATTTCTCTAATTTTATTTACGCCTTCCATTTCTTCAAAAATGGCATTGTAATTATCGTCTGCCAGCAAATCTCTAAACTGAGTTAAATTTGCGATGTAACCTTCTAAGGTTTCCAGAACGTATTCTTTGTTTTGTTTAAAAATTGGTGTCCACATTGCAGGTGAACTTTTTGCCAAACGAACAGTGCTTTCAAATCCACTTCCCGCCATATCAAAAATATCCTGTTCGTCTTTTTCTTTATTCATTACTGTTTTTCCGAGCATAAACGAACTGATGTGCGATAAATGCGAAACGTAAGCAATGTGTTTGTCGTGCGAAACGGGATCCATGTATCGGATTCTCATTCCTATTGAAGTGAAAAGATTTAATGCTTTTTCTTGTAATTTAAAAGCAGTCTTTTCGACTTCACAGATAATATTTGTCTTTCCTTGAAACAAACCTCTTATTGCTGCTGATGGACCCGAAAACTCTGTTCCCGCAATTGGGTGCGTCGCAATAAAATTTCTTCTTTTTGGGTGATTGGCCACTGCTTCGCAAATTGGTTTTTTAGTAGATCCTACTTCAAAAACAATCGTTTTATCTCCTACAGCATCCAAAACTTTAGGCAAAACTGTCAACGCTACATCTACCGGAACCGAAACAATTACAAAATCGGCTTTTTGTAAATCTTCGAAGCTTCCCGCTTCATCAATAACTCCTAGATCAATTGCTTCCTGCAAATGTTTTTCGTTACTGTCAATTCCTAAAATAGTCGCATCAGGATAACGTCCTTTGATGTCTAGCACCATCGAACCGCCTATTAACCCTATTCCTATTACGTATACTTTCATAATTTTTTAAAAATTCCAAGTTTTAAAATTGCTTCGCCTATTCGCTAACGCTCGGGTCCAAATTCCAATTAAATGGCTTCGACTTCGCTCAGCCTGACAATCTGGATAAAAAGTCTTGATTCTTGCTTCTAAAATCTCAATACTCTAAAATCGATCTATCGCTTCTTGTACTTTTTCTTCTTTTACACACAATGAGAATCGGATATATCCTTCACCGTTGCTTCCGAAAATGGTTCCCGGTGTAATGAAAATATGTTTCTCATATAATATTTCGTCAATGAACTTCTCTGCTGATTCTATTCCTTCTGGCAATTTTGCCCAAACAAAAAGCCCAACTCCTTCTTTATATACTTTACAGTTTAACTTTTCTGCTAATTTTTCCGTCAATTCTCTTCGTCGTCTGTAAATTTTGTTTTGGTCTTCGAACCAGGATTTATCACATTTTAAAGCGGCGATAGCACCTTTTTGAATTCCGTAATACATGCCGCTATCCATATTGCTTTTTACTTTTAGAACCGCATCGATAATTTCAGGATTTCCTAAAACCATACCGACTCTCCAGCCCGCCATATTGAATGTTTTACTTAACGAATTCAATTCTAAAGCTACATCCTTTGCTCCTTCAACTTGCAATAAACTCATCGGATTATCATTCAAAACAAAACTATACGGATTGTCGTTGATCAATAAGATATTGTGTTTTTTAGCAAAAGCAACCAATTTTTCAAATAACGCTAAACTTCCTCTAGCTCCTGTAGGCATGTGCGGATATCCCAGCCACATAATTTTTACTTTCGAAAGATCCAATTTTTCAAGAGCTTCAAAATCTGGTTCCCATCCGTTTTCTTCTTTCAAGTCATAATAAACCGGAACTGCCTGAACCAAATTGGTTACCGAAGTATAAGTCGGATAACCTGGATTCGGAATCAAAACGTGATCGCCTTCATTTAAAAATGCTAACGAAATGTGCATAATTCCTTCTTTTGAACCCATAAGAGGCAAAATCTCATTAATCGGATTCACTTCAACACCAAACTGATCACGATAAAAATCCGCCATCGCCTGTCTCATTTCTGGCAATCCTTGATAGCTTTGATAGCCATGTCCGTTTTCGTCTTGAATTGCTGCAGCGACTGCTTCAATTACTGCTTTTGACGGACTCAAATCAGGGCTTCCAATTCCCATGTTGATGATCGATTTTCCTTCAGACATCAACTGACGAACTTCTCTTAGTTTTGATGAGAAGTAGTATTCTTCAACTGTGTCTAATCGTTTTGCTGTTGTAATCATGATTTCTATTTATTCTCTTTTAGAGTTTCTTTATTTTTTAATCCCGAAGGATTGGAATTTGGAATTTCTTTAATTGGAATTTCCTTTTTTACGGTCTGGTATTCTTATATTCTCCCAACACTTTAAAATACTCTGCCATAATGTTTAATAACGTTTTGGCTTTTGCAAAATCTTCGTATTTCTCGAATGTTACGTCTACGAAGAATGAATATTTCCAAGGCGTTTCGATTTTTGGAAGCGACTGGATTTTTGTCAAATTCAGTTTGCAGTCACTCATTACGTTTAAAACCGCTGCCAAACTTCCTCTTTTATGATCTAATTCAAATTTCACAGAGGCTCTGTTGATTTCGCTTTCTGGCAAAAATGAATTTTGCTTTTTAATGATTACGAAACGCGTCATATTGTTTTTGATCGTTTGAATCGATGATGCAATAATATCCAAATCGTACATTTCGGAAGCGGTTACACTCGCAATTGCAGCAATTCCGGTTAACTGTTTTTCCTGAATTCTTCTTGCTGTTTCAGCAGTATCTTTATCCTCAACCAATTTGATATTTGGATATTGCTTCAAGAAATCCATACACTGCAAAAGTGCCATTGGGTGTGAATGAACTTCTCTTATATCTTCAATTTTCTGACCTTTTAAAGCCATTAAATTCTGCTGAATATTCAAATAATGTTCTCCAATAATGTGCAAATTATTCTTGTCAATCAATGCGTAATTCGGGATAATCGGCCCTGCAATTGAATTCTCGATCGCCATAACAGCCTGATCAGATTTTCCGGCAATAAGGCTGTCGATCAATTCTTCAAAAGACAAACATTCATCAATATCCACATTTTCAGAGAAATACTCCTTCACAACCTGATGATGAAATGATCCTTTTATACCTTGTATTGCAATTTTCGTTGTCATATAGTCAAAAAAAAATCCTGATTTGCATCAGGATTGTATATTAGTTTTATTTGTCTTAAAATTTTTCTCAAATAACCATAGCACAATCCTGACTTCTACTAAAGAAGAAATAAAAATTGTTGCTAAAATAAAAACGGTTACTTGCCATTTTGTTTGTGTTATTTTGTAAATTCTCTGCGAATGTATAAATTATTTTTAGTGCACCAAAAAAAAGATTGCATTTTATGAAACAAAAAAGGATTTCTTAACAAATTTAGCAGGTTTTGTATGATAATATAAAAATATGGGCTTAAAATGAGAATATTAAAAAGAGATTCTGAGGTTCTAAGTTGCTGAGATGCTAAGTTTTTTCGCCACAAATTCACGAATTCGCGCAAATCTCTGTGTAATTGAATCTAATTTCACAGATTTTAAATAAAATCCGTGAATTGCTTCGTCTATTCGCTATCGCTCGGGTCGTGGCTATTTACCAATCAAAACAATCCGGAAACTGGTTTATTCATAATCCCAATTTTAGAATAATCAAAATTCATTTTTTCTTTTAATAAAGACGCATACACACTTCTAAAATCAATTTCATATTTTAAATCTCCATTATCTAAGTCAGCTAAATTTGGATTTCTTCCTAAAATAGTTCCTTTGTTGTTTCCTCCTATGATAAACATTGGCGCCGCAGTTCCGTGATCTGTTCCGTTGCCGTTGTCCTTTACGCGTCTTCCAAATTCGGAAAAAACTACGATTGTGACATTCTGCAATAATTGAGCTTGTTTTAAATCGGAATAAAAACTGTATAACGAATCGTTTAAATCGGTTAACTTTCTTTCGTGAATTGCAAGCTGATTGTCGTGCGTATCAAATCCGTTGAGAGAGGTATAATATACTTTTGAATTTAGATTTCCTTTTATCAGTCTTGCAATCCATTCCAAATTTTTCGATAATTCTGTTTTAGGATAACTGATTTCGGTTTTAGATTTTGCCAAAGCTTTCTGGATCTCATCTGAACCTTCTGTAACGGAATTGGCAATTTTTCGAACAAAATCTAAATGTGGATTTTTAGACAAAGTCACATCTTCTTCTTTTGATTTCACTTTAAATCGGTCTGGATCTTTTACGGTTATAAAATTAGGTTCAACACCTTTTAAAGCCAAATTATCAATCGAATCTAAATTTATTCCCGCCGTTGCCTGATGTCCGTTGCATTGCAAATCTAGAAATCTACCGAGCCAGCCTTCATTTATATATTTATTCGAATCGGTTGCGGTCTGCCATATTTCCTGACTTCTAAAATGAGAACGAATAGGTTCTGGATAACCGACATTCTGAATTACGGTTAAATCTCCGTTTTGTTGCATTTGGGCAAAATCTTTTAACGAAGGATGAAATGCCATTCCTTTATTTTTACCAATAACCAAATCTTTATTTAAAGCAATTTTCGTTCGTAAATCATAATATAATGGATCATCACATGGAATAAAGGTATTTAAACCGTCATTTCCGCCATTCAGCTGTACAAAAACGACACATTGTTCTCCCACAATCAAATTGTTCTGAGAACCAAAAGCGTGTAAAAAATCGGGAAGCACAAGCAATCCGCCTGTAAAAGTTCCTGTCAATGTTAGAAAATTTCTTCTGTTCATGATTACTGCTTTTTAGATTAATTGATATTCTGGAAGTTTTGCGATGTAATTAAAAAGTCTGACCACAGCAAAATCGGCGTGTGGGTCTTTAGGATCAAAATCGTATTTCAGAAGATTTTCCATATCTTTTTGAGCCGAATCGCTGACATTAAATAATAATCGGTCTGACAATTCTGAAATAATCGTTTTATTATTTCCATCAGAATCAAAAGCGACTTTTACGGCAACTTTTTCATATTCCGATTTTTCTTTTTCAACTCCGTTCATCATCGTTTTCAAAACCTTTCGATTCAGACTTTTTCCACTGCATAATAAATCGGCTGTATTGTTTCTTTGAAGATAAATCTGCGAAGTCAGCCAAGAATTTCCACAATCCCAGCCTTTTACATTCACCTGATTGTACAAATCCATTCCCTGCTGCTTTATAAATGCCATAATTGCGGCATCACTTACATTCTCCATCTGCAATTCGTCGCAAAGCTGTAAAATATAAACCAGCGGATTTTTGATTTTATTTCCCGAATTCTCTTTTTTAAATTCTTCCGTAAAGATTTTAGTCAATAAAGGTTCGATCTCAAATTTTTGCTTTCGAAAATAATCTCCGTAATACACCACTAAATCTTCAGGCGGATTATCATAAATAAACCATTTCAAAATTTTTCGGGTAATGAGGTACGGAATGTTTTTCTGTTCGAAAATAATATCCACTAAATCATCTGCTTTCCAGTTTCCTTTTTTTCCGAAATAGGTTTTATCGCTGTTGTCTTCGATATTCTTTCTGTAAACCGCACCTTCATCGCCAATATTTAGTCCGGCCAAAGCTTTTCCACCATTTTTAATATCGTCTTCGGTATAATTTCCAATTCCGATTGTGAATAGTTCTAGTAATTCACGGCTTAGATTTTCGTTTACTTTTCCTTTTTTATTATCGCCATTATCGAGGTATCGCACCATTGCGTTTGATTTCAGAATTTGTTTGGTTAATTCTTTGAAATTGCCAAAGGCATTTTCGCGCAAAATCATATTGTGCTGATAAATCCAGTAATTGATTTTTACTTTTTGAGAAGTCGAAACAAAATGATTGTGCCAAAAACAAACCATGTTTTCACGCAATGGAAATTCATCATTTCGCATTTTAGCAATCCACCATTTTTTGAATTCAGCAGTGGCTTGATTTTCTTTTTTCTGAATTTCCTTTTTGGTTTCGGGGTCTGAAGTTTTGATGATTTCCCGAACTTGTTTCAACTCTAAAGTAGTTTTAGGCTGATCTTGCAGAAAGTCTGGAAGTGCTATATCGAATTTTGAATTATAAGATTGCTTTAGAAATTTTTCTAAGCCGAGTTTTTCAATTTTTGAAGCTTGTTTTCCTGAAAAACCTAATCGTAAGGACCAAAGACTGCTTTTTTTCATCGTTCAGAAATTATTACAATAAGACTCGACTTTCTTTTAAAGGTTTAATTCTTTTAAAGATGCTAAGTCGCTGAGATTCTAAGGTGCTGAGTTTTGAAAAGTCTTTGGTATTAATTAGAACGGATAATTTTTGGGGATATTGCTTTTTTATTATGAAACAATCATAGTCAGTATAGCCCGTGGTTTCAAAGACGGGAATCGAATTGGGGAAATGCATCGTGTTCCCGTGGTTGAAACCACGGGCTATGTTTAAATAGCATTTTTAAAACTATAGAAAAAGCAGTATTCTAATTTTGCATACATGCCTAATTCTATTTTTTATTCTCTAAATTCTCATTATAACTTTTCAATTTATCCCTTATTAATTTCGAAGAAAAAGGAATTCCTGAATTTAATCTTTGTTGCTTCGACAAGCAATCTTTACTCTTATTTGTATGTCTATATTTTTTTGGCAACTCTCCCAAACTTGCCTTAGTAAATTTCCAACCAAATTTATTAAGAGCTAAAAACATATGTCTATCAATATAGAAATCGAGTTCTTCAGAATATTTATATAAATTAGTATAGATAAATGATGATATCCAACCATCATGAATATTAATTATTTTCTTTAAGAGTGAAAAAACGGTATGATCTACTTTATTTCCATTACAAACATCTCTAATTTTCGATTTTAACCTATCAAAATTAGCTAAAGATGGATAAATTTCCTTACCATCAAAAGTTACTGAAAGGAAAGTCAAAAAATCAACATCAATCTTTAGGATTTTAGTTTTTTCTCCTTCCTCTAAACTATGAA
>Ga0307416_100000129_pt1 | contig 45777 bp, 45 predicted proteins | sample DK1Cmetagenome_2_FD_203821 | JGI IMG/M metagenome (GOLD analysis project Ga0307416, IMG submission 203821) | Maize rhizosphere microbial communities from greenhouse at UC Davis, California, United States - DK15-C-3 | ecosystem: Host-associated > Plants > Roots > Rhizosphere > Soil | place...
TCGGGCGCGGCGACGGGATGCCGTGGGACGTCCCGGAGGAGTACGCGCAGTTCCTGCGCTTCGTCCGGGGACAGACCATCATCATCGGCCGGCGGTCCTACGAGATCTTCGGCGACGGCCTCACCAGCGCCCACACGGTGGTGGTCAGTAGGTCCGCGGGGGCGCTGCCCGGCGCAGTCCTCGCGCCGTCGGTGGAGGAAGCCGTGCGGGTGGCCGAGTCGTTCGGCAAGACGGTCTTCAGCGCCGGTGGCGCGTCCATCTACGCGCAGACTATCCCGCTGGCCGACACGATGTATCTCTCCTACATCAAGGGGCGCTTCACCGGCGACGCCTACTTTCCCTCATTCAGCGATCGGGATTGGGTCGTCGAGCGGCGGGAGGACCACCCGCGGTTCGAATTCGTCGTGTACCGGCGGCGGTGAGAACAGCGGCTCTCGGCTCTCGGCTCTCGGCTCTCGGCTCTCGGCCTGCGCTGCTGCTATCTTGTGTTGATCACGGTGCGGCCGACGTCCCACCCGCGCGACTACCCGCGCGACCACTCGCGCGTCCACCGCCCCACGGCCGCACGACCTTAGCGGAGCCTCCTCAGTTGCCCAGAAAGCCCAATTACGACTTCGAGAAGCGCAGGAAGGAGCTGGACAGGAAGGCGAAGCAGGAGGAGAAGCAGCGGCGCAAGCGCGAGAACGCCCGGGACGAGCCCGAGGAGTCTCCGTCGCCGCTGCGTGACGAGGGACCCGCGACCACGCCCGAGTAGCGCAGCGCTGACGCCCCGCGTCCGGGGCACGCCCCGGCGTACATGGCGGGGGCGTCGCTTCGTCAGCCGCTGACTTCGGACGGCACCGCGCCTGCGGACCAGTCACCTGGCAGACTCGCCGACAGCGATTGCGCAAGCCACGCGCCGGGGTCGTCGGGCCAACCGTAGAGGCGCCAGACGACGCATTGGGCGCAGTCATCCGGCGTGACCTGCACGACGTCCGCCGGAGGCCGGAGCTCGGCCCTGAGCTCGGGGGGAAGGCCGGCGAGGACCAATGTCGGCGAGCGGCCGTCGGGGTCCTCGGCGCCGAGCGCCCCCCGGAGCGTTAGGGGCGCCAGGGCGCCGCGCCCCTCGCGCGTCGCGACGAGGGTGACGGCGCCGAACGGGCGCGGTCCCACGCCGGTGCGTGGGAGGGGGACGTGGGACGTCGGGTGCCGCTGTCGGAGCCCGATCGGCATCGCGGCGAGTCGCCCGTCGGCGACCGCGCGCAGGTGCGCCTCCGTCTCGCCGGCGGCGCGCTCCCACGTGTGCAGCGTCGCGTAGTCGAGGGCGGCTCGGCCGAGTGCCTCCACCGCCTCGCGGTCCGCCAGCAGCGCGCCGAGGGCGTCGGCGAGCGCGGCCGCGTCGCCCGCGGGCACGAGGAGCCCGGTGCGGCGGTGCACCACCGAGTCCCGCAGTCCGGGGACGTCGGTGGCGACCGTGGTAGTCCCGCACGCACCCGCCTCGAGCACCGTGAGCCCCCACCCCTCCTTGGTCGACGCGGTGACGTGGGCCCACGCGGTGCGGAGCAGCCGCCGCTTCTCGTTCTCGTCGACGAAGCCCGCGAAGTGCACGGCGTCTTGCACGCCGAGCGCGGCCGCCAGCCGCCGCAGCGCCGGCGCTTCCGGGCCGGCGCCGGCGACCACCAGGTGCGCCTGGAGTCCCGCCCTGGCGAGACGCGCGAGCGCGCGAACGATCACGTCCACGCGCTTGTAGCGCCGGAGCCGGCCGACGTACACGAGCGTCGGCGCGGCGGCGCGGGGCGTTCCCGCGTCGGGGGCGAGGAAGCCGGTGTCGACACCGTTGTGGATGACGTGGATGTCGCGCGCCCGCAGCCCGCACCGCACGAGCTCCGCGGCGGTGCTCGCCGACACGGCCTGCGCCGGTATCCCGCGGTACGCCACCGGCAGGAGGCGCTCCGCGAGCCACGTCGCCGCGGCGAGCGCCGGGTTCGTCGACGCGAACGCGGCGGCGCCGAAGAGGTGGTGCACGAGGAGTACCGCCGGCGGCCGCCCGGGCCACCACGGCGTGAGCAGCGGGAACTTGTTGAGGTCTTCGACGAGCACGTCGAAGTGAATGGGGCGCAGGTGGCGCGCGTAGTACGCCGGGGCCGCGGTCCCGAAGGTGAAGCGACTGCCCACCCGGTGCACGTCGAGCCCGTCGACGCGCTCGCGGGCGGGCGCCGCGGGCCAGGCGGACGCGAGCAGCGTCACCTCGTGCCCGCGGGAGGCGAGCCGTCCGAACACTTCGTGCAAGTGCACCTCGGCCCCGCCGGCGTGTGGGTTGAGGCGGTCCTGCCAGTTCACCACCAGAATGCGGAGCGGACGCGCGCCGCCCACCGCGCTCGGGGCTCCCTGGCCGGTCGCGGCGCCCCCGGTCACGCTGCTGTCCGGCGCGCGAGGGAGCGGTGCGGCGTGTGGTCGGCTTGCGGCATCATGGCCCGAGAGCGTCGGAATGCGGAAGGCGATGCGTCTGCCGACGGGGAATCGCCGTCGCACGCCTCCGGTCACATGCGGTGACAAACGGTCACGCGCGGTCGCACGGGGTCACTTCCGGCACGGGTGCGCCCGATTCAGCCACGGACCGGTGACGCTGGGCTGTGGCGCGAGTGGCGCATGGCGGGGTCCTCGCATCGGAGGTCGTCACGGAGGTCGTCAGGGTGCACGCGGGCATTCACCGCTCGCTGTGCCCGCACCTGGTGCGCCGACGCCGGCGCCACGGGGCGACGCACCGCCGAGGTACCCGAACCGCGAGCGCCGCATGACCCCGCTCCCTCGCCACTCGACTCGCGTCGCGACGCTTCTGGCCGCCGTCTCCCTAGCGAGCATCACTCCCCCGGCACTCGCGCGGGCGCAGCTCGCGCCGAGCGCCGAGGTCGGGTACCGGCAGTGGACCCGGCCCGAGCGGACGGCCGCGGCGCCGGTAGCCGCGCTGTCGATTGGTGGCGCCGCGTGGCGGGGGCTGGAGCTCTCGGCGGCCGGCGCGCTCGCCCTCGACGAGCGGCCGAGTCGCTTACTGGGCGGGCACCTGGCGGCCACGCTCGCACTGCCGGCCGTGGCCCGCGTCCGCGGGATCCGGCCGGAGCTGGTGGGTCGCGTCGATCGCGACCCCGCGGACACGAGCGGGGGCCGCGCGCGGCTCGAAGCCGGCGGCCGTCTGCTGTTCGAGCGCCGGCTGGGCGGTCTCTGGGCCGGCGCCGGCGCGGTGCGCCCGCCGAGCGGCCGCGAGCTGGGCGTGGACGTCGGAGTAGGCGCGTGGCGCGCACTCGGCCCGGCGGTGGTCTCGGCTTCGGTCCGGCGCCGCAGCGGCGGCGGCGTTGTCGCGTACGAGGACTCGCTCGGCGTCGACATGCGGCGGTGCCACGGCGGGACGTACGGCTCGCCGCCGCGTCCCGGGGTGATCTGCGCGCAGCGCACGGTCACGTCGGACCTCGAGGCGGCGGCGCGGTGGCGGATCGGCCGCGCCGAAGTCGAGGCCGGCGCCGTTGCGCGCCTAACGGGACAGACTGCGGGAGTCGCCGGCCCGCGCCGCGCCTGGGCCGGCGGCCGCGTGGCCGTCCCGCTTACCCCCGCCGTCACCGCGCTGGCCGAGCTTCGGCAACTGCCCGCCGACGTGGCCCGCGGGCTCCCACAGCGGACAGCCGCGTCGTTCGGGCTGCGCCTGCGGCCGCCGGCACCGGGCGCGCGGCCCAGGCCCGACCTGGTGCCCGGCGCGGGCGGGCCGCGCGCCGTCGCGCGCACCCCGAGTGTTATCGTGGGTCCGCCCGAGCCCGGCGGCGTGCGCAGGGTGCGGCTGGTTCTGCCAGGTGCGCGGCGGGTGGAGCTGCGGGGCGACATGACCAAGTGGACGCCGGTGACGCTCCAGCATGCCGGCGCCGGAACGCAGGCGTGGGAGGGCCGCTTCACCCTCGCGGAGGGCGTCTACCACTTCGCCGTCCGGACGGACGGCGGCGAGTGGCGCGTACCGGCAGGCGTGCCCGTGGTGGACGACGGCTTCGGCGGCGAGGTGGGCGTGCTGGTGGTGGAGCCCGCGCGGGACGAGCGCGAGGGCGGGCCGCGTTAACGGTCCGCGCGATTGGTCGGGTCGGCTCCGTGTGCGCGGGTTAGACGGTGATTCCCTGCAGCCTTCGGCTGGCCCGGCCGGGGCGCCGCGGTGGCACGACCAGCGCCGGAGGGCGGCGTCAGACGCGCGGCGGGCCCGCGGGAGTGGGGGAACCTCAGTGCTTAGGGGCAACTCAACGGGACGGTGCAGCCGGCGGCCCCGCTGCGGTGGCGCCTACGGCGCCCTCTCGTGATACCGCGACCGCAGGTGAGCTCGGGCGTTAGGCAGCACTCGAGCCGCCGTGAAGGATCATCGTACGCTTGGCGATTGCTCGAGCGGCGAGTCTCCTGACTCGCCACGGCGCGGCCCGTTGCCGCGTCGTGCGCACGGACCGCGAGGTGCCACGCGCGCGCTCGTTCACGAGGACGACGGCGATCAGTAACCGCCGACTTCGACGACCGCTTCGGCAAAGGCCCGCGGGGCTTCTTGAGGCAGATTGTGACCGACGCCCTTGATGATGCGGTGCGTGCGTTTGCCGGAGAACTTCTTGGCGTAGGATGTTCCGTCCGAGGCGGGCGCGACGCCATCGGAATCACCATCAAGGGTGATCGTGGGCACGGCGATGACCGGAGCTTCGGCAAGCCGCCTTTCCAGATCGTCGTATTGTGGGTCGCCTTCAGCCACGCTCAGCCGCCAGCGGTAATTATGGATCACGACGCCGACGTGATCCGGGTTGTCGAAGGACGCCGCGGTGCGATCGAACGTGGCGTCATCGAAGTCCCACTTCGGGGAGTTGGCCTTCCAGATGAGCTTCGCAAAATCGCGCCGGTTTGCGTCGTAGCCTGCCCGGCCGCGTTCTGTGGCGAAATAGTACTGGTACCACCACCCGTGCTCGACCTTTGGCGGCAGCGGCAGCCTGTTGCGTTCACGGTTGTTGATCAGATAACCGTTCACCGAGACCATGGCCCTGCAGCGCTCCGGCCAGAGTGCCGCGATGATGTTGGCCGTCCGCGCGCCCCAATCGTAGCCGGCGAGGATCGCCTTCTCGATCCTGAGCGCATCCATCAGTGCGATGATATCGAGAGCGACCACCGACTGCTGGGCATTCCGGAAGGTTCCACTCGAGAGAAAGCGCGTGGTGCCGTGACCGCGCAGATGCGGCACGATCGCCCGGTAGCCCCGCGCCGCCAGCAAAGGCGCGACATCGACGAAGCTGTGAATGTCGTAGGGCCAGCCGTGTAGAAGAATGACGGCGGGGCCGTCGCTGGGGCCGGCTTCCGCGTATCCGACGTTCAGGACGCCGGCCTCGATCTGCTTCAGTGCGCCGAACGACGCGTTCGTCCTCGGCTCATTCGCGGTTACATCCGCCGGCTCCGGCTTGCTGAATCGTGCGTCCGCAGAACCGAGCATGCCGAGCCGAGCGGCCGCGATGGTCATGGCCGCGGTGCCCAGAAGGTGGCGGCGATCATGATTGACGTCTTCGGACACTTATCTCTCCGTTCGGGCTCGAATCGATGTTGCCGGGTGTGGGGTGGGAAAACGGCGCGCACGATGTGCGCGCCGCCCCGTCGCTCCAGCTAGCGCAGCGATCTGAACGCCGCGCGGATCTCGGTCGCGAAGAGCTCCGGCTGCTCCCACGCCGCGAAGTGCCCGCCTTTGTCGAGCTTGCTGAAGTAGATCAGTTTGGGATACGCGGCCTCCGCCCAATTCCGCGGGGCTGCATAGATCTCGTCGGGGAAGACGGTCACGGCGACCGGGATCTGGACGCCCCTCGGGTCGAAGAAGCCCGACTTTGACACCTGGCTGGTGTTCCAGTAGAGGCGAGCCGACGAAATCGCCGTGTTCGTCAGCCAGTACATCGTGATGTTGTCGAGGATGTCGTCCCGGGTGAGGCCCTCCGACTGTCCGTCAAAGACGCGCCTGATGAGCGCGTAACTGCGGGCGTCGTGGTCGAGTATCCACGCTGCCAGGCCGACGGGTGAATCCGCAATCCCGTATAGCGTCTGCGGCCGGAGCGCCATCTCCTGGGCGTAGCCCAGCCCCTTCCCATAGAAGAGGGCCAGCTGATCCCACGCGTTGCGTTCGTCGGCTGAAAGGGTCGCTGGCGGAGTACCCATCGCCAGTGCCTTGCTGATCTCGGCTGGAACGGCAGCCGGCATGTTGGTGGAAATGCCGAGCAATTCCGGAGGCGCCTGTAGAGCCATGACCTCCGAGATCGCGTTCCCCCAATCCCCGCCCTGCGCCACGAACTTCGTGTATCCAAGGCGCCGCATCAGAGTCGTCCACGCGCTTGCGATGCGCACTGGATGCCACCCCGTCGCCGTTGGCTTGCCTGAGAATCCGTACCCTGGCAGCGATGGTATCACCACATCAAAGGCGTCCTCGGCCTTCCCACCGTAGGCAGTGGGATCGGTGAGGGGAGCGATGACCTTCATCTGCTCGATGAACGAGCCGGGCCATCCGTGCGTGACGATGAGTGGCATCGCATTCCGTTCCTTCGACTTGACGTGAATGAAATGAATGTCTAGCCCATCGATGTTGGTGATAAAGTTCGGCACGGCGTTGATTTTCGCCTCGGCCTTGCGCCAGTCGTAGTCGGTGGCCCAATAGCGCGCGAGTTTCTGCGTCGTCGCGAGCTGGACACCCTGCGATTCATCACTGACCTGTTCTCCCTCGGGCCACCTGGTCGCCTTGATGCGTCTGCGCAGATCGGCAAGGTCAGCGTCAGGGAAACTCACATGAAACGGCCGAATGTCGGGACCCCCGCCGGTCTGTCGTGCAACATCAGTCAGAGTTTCAGTCATAGCTCCAGTCATAGCTTCCAACCCCCTGGGAAAGGCGACAAGACCCAGCTGGCTCGCGGCAACGGTTGCGGCGGCAGCACCAAAAAAACGACGGCGATCGAGATCGGGCATTCTGGTCATCTCCATTCGCGGTTTTGCGCATCCAAGTTCGAATACGCTCGCCGCGATAACGCTGAAAATCGGAGGCGAGTCATTGTACCTTCCGCAGCGATCCGAACGCCGCGCGGATCTCGGCCGCGAAGAGCTCCAGCTGCTCCCACGCGGCGAAGTGTCCGGCCTGGTCGGCCTCGTGTTGGAGCGCGGTAGGCGTAATGGCCTTCTGGGTCGCGCAGACCCGATTCACTCGGGCGCGACCCACAGATGCGAGAAGCCTGAGCGCGATGCCATTGGACGATGGTATCGGTCGGATCGTGACGCCATGCACCGCGTAGTGCGTGAGTCTGCAGCGATCTGCCGACCGAGCGCGCCGACGCGCACGACGGAGTGGTGGGCGAGTGGCATGAAGCACGCCGGCGGCGCGCCCCGGGGCGCGCCGCCGGCGTGCGACGCGGTGCGGCCACCGCGTCCTCTCATCCGTCGCTCACCGCAGTGCACGGTCAGTCGCGCATGTAGTGGCAGGTGTATCCGCCGGGGTTCTTGCGCAGGTAGTCCTGGTGGTACCCCTCGGCGCTGTACCACGATGAGGCGGGCTCGATGCTCGTCGTGACCGGCCGCCTCCAGCGGCCCGAGGCGTTCACGCGCGCAATGACGCGCTCCGCCGTCGCGCGCTGCTCGTCCGTCTGCGGAAAGATCGCCGAGCGGTATTGTGTTCCGACGTCGTTGCCCTGTCGGTTGAACGTGGTCGGGTCGTGCAGCTTGAAGAACCACTGCTCGAGCAGGTCTTCGTAGCTGAGCACCGACGGGTCGAATGTCACGCGGATCGCCTCGGCGTGCCCGGACTTGCTGTCGTGCGTGTCGTGATAGGTTGGGTTCTTCAGCCAGCCGCCGGTGTAGCCGACGTCGGTGTCGATCACGCCGGGCACTCCGCGCAGAATCTCCTCGACGCCCCAGAAGCAGCCACCGGCGAGCACGGCCACCTCCGTTTGCTGCTCGCCGACGACGGCCGAGCGAGTCGCTCCGTCCTCTTCGTTCATAATCTGTTCTCCCCATCGGGTGATGCCGGACCTCAGCGCCCTCGTCCCGTCGTGCAAGGACGCGCGCACATGGACGTACACCGACATATACACGCGACCAGCCCTCGCGGTGTTCCCGGCGTTCCGTCGATCACATGGCCGAGCTGGGTAGCCGAGCCTGACGCGCACCCCCGCAGCGACGGCTCGCGCCGCCGTCGGGCCCTTCACCGCAAGTCGGTAAAGGTCAGGGAGTCGAATTTCCGCATCACGACGGGCTTGAACCCATGCACCGCCTCCGCCGCGCGTGCCGTCGCCGCGTGGTCCGGCGCATAGGTGGCCACGAATGTGTGACCCTGCTCGGCCAGCCCGACGAGCTCGTCGGCCAGGGTTGCCTCACCCCCGTAGAGACCGGCGACGAACCGCTCGAAGCGAGAAAGGAGCCCCGGATCGGCCCGCATCTCGGCGGAGTACACGAGCACCTCCGGCCCGGTCGCGACCACCACGTCGTGAGCCGCGAACCCTGCGGCGAGCAGCGCGTCGACCGCTCGATCGGCGTCGGCGACGTCGGGGAAGACCGAGAGCACGTAGCCCGTCGGGTAGAAGATGCCGAACATGGTGTCCCCACCCTTGAAGTCTGCTGCATGGACCGCCATGTGACCCCTCGCTTGTAGAGGTGTGTTGTTCGCTACTTCACCGCGGCGCTCGCCGCCTGTTCGATCAGCCGGGCGACCTCTCCCGGGTGCGAGATGAAGGGCACGTGACTCGACTTGATCTCGGTCGTCGTCGCGCCCATCCGCTTGGCGTAGAACCGCTCCAGGTCGGGATTGATGGCCCGGTCCTCCTGCGCGACCATGTACCATGAGGGGATGGTCTTCCACGCCGGCTGCGCCACGGAGGCGCCGAACGCGCTGCCGATGACCGGCTTTTGCGCCGCCGCCATCACGCTCGCTTCCGTCGCCGACACGTCCCTGGCGAACAGGTCGCGGAACTGCGCCCGGTCGATGTAGAGGAAGCCGGCCGCGTCCGGCCGGAGCGCCTGGCCGAGCGCGGACGGATATTTGTCGTTGTAGGCGCCGATCGGCTCGCCGGCGTCGGGCGCGAAGGCGGCGATGTACACGAGCGCCTTCACGTTCGCACTCCCAGCCGCAGCCCCGGTGATCACCGCACCGCCGTACGAGTGGCCGACGGCGACCACCGGGCCCGTCTGGGCGTCGATCACCCGCTTCGTCGTCTCGACGTCGCCGGCGAGCGAGGCGAGCGCATTCTGCACCGCGATCACGGTGTAGCCGTCGCCTTCGAGGATCGGAATCACGTGCTGCCAGCCCGTGCCGTCGGCAAAGGCGCCGTGAACGAGTACGATCGTCGGCTTGGCGGCATTGGGGGCACCGCTGCTTCCGCCTCCCGCGGCGGCGCGCGGGTGCGCCGTGGACGCGGACGAGGATTGGGCACGAAGGGGGCCGGCGCCGGCGAGGGCGGCGACGATCAGGCCAGCGAGCGAGAGTCGGGTGATGCGGGTGTCGGTCATGGCAATGTTCTCCCTGTGACGTGTGGAGCAACGCGGTCCCGCTGGCGAACACACCCGCACTCGCCACGTGGCCGAGCACCGGTCGGCAAAGTCGATCACGCGAACCCCTCGCGCGGCTCGCTGTCTTGCTGGCGGGCCGCGCCGACGAGCCACTGCTGCGCCGCGGGGCTCGTGACCTCCTCCGGCACGCGCCCGGACCAGGCGTGCGCCCGCGCCCCGTCGCCGATGCTATCCCTAGCGCACGTCCGAGTCACTCGGATGCAGTGCACTGAGCGCGGACGCAATGTGGCCAGGAGCAGGGAGGCGACTCTATTGGACGATGGTATCGGTCGATGCGTTGGGATCAGTCGTTCCGATCTCCGAGCATTGGGCGAAGGGCGACGACTTGACGCTGGAGCGTCGCGGGTGGCGTCGCTCTTCCGCGTGCAATCATTCGCGTTCTGTGAGCGCGCCAAGGCACCATCACCATGTGTGACGCGAGCAGGCGTCGCATGGCCGAGGAACCTCGTGCGTGAAGCCCGCACTCGGAACTCACGGCCATCGACGAGCTCGCCGAGTACGAGGCGACGTCCAACTTCGCGCCGCTCAATGGCGACGTCGCCATCTGCGTGTACCAGATCGTGCGGTGGGACGGCCAGTTGCTGGTGAACGCCCTCCGGACGCACCCACTGGTGATCCTCGGTGGTCTGCTGCACGAGAACCCGTTCCACCAGCCGCCCGCCGAGCTCCTCGCCGAGCTGAAGGCCGGCCGGACGCTGAACGGTCGCTGAGTAGCCGCGAGACCCGGACACGTCCCCGGCGGCCCACGGCTCGGCCGCCGGGGCAGGAGGCTGCAGTGCGCCCCGAGCGACCTGAGAACGCCGGGGGTGGTGCCGACCATCTGGAGGGCGCGCGGCCCGGCGGACTTCGTCTCACGACGCTCAACATCCTCGTGGCAACCCTGTGCCTCGAGTTCGTCTTGGTCTCATGAAGGACGGGCATTGATCTCCCGACAGCGCGCTGCGCAGACTGACACCAAAGTATGATGGACGCCCGGCCGGAGAGTAGCGCATCCTCGTATCCGTGGGAGGAATACACCATGAAGGCGGTCGCGGTACCCATTCCGTTTGCCGGCTCCCAGCTCGGTGAAGCACGTCACGTCTGTGCGTTCTTCAACAGCGACGACGAAGAGTATCGCGTGTTGCTTCCGTCGGGACGGCCGTTTCGATTTGGAGGGGACACGGTGATTGACATTCTGCGGACGCATCCGATGGTCATCATCGGCGGCATCCTCCAGGAGCATCCATTCTTCGTGCCGCCGGATGAGTTCCTCCGGGAACTGCGCGCACGGCGAGCGGCTCGGACCAACTAGCAGGCACCAGTTACCTGCCGATGAACGTAGAGACTCAACAGACCGCCGCTGAGGTCAAACAGCTCAAGGCATGTATCAACGACCTGATCGGCGTTGTAGCACTTCCTGCGATCTGGAGCGGCGGCGAGCCATCCCAGATTGCTCGTACCTTGCTCGACGTGCTGCTCAATATGCTCCGCCTGGATCTCGTCTATGTGCGGTTGGAAGATCCACTCGGCGAGGCGCCCATCGAGATGATCCGCGTCGCTGAATCGCGAAGCCTGACGGGCCGGCCGCGAGCGATCGGCGAGGTGCTCAACCGCTGGTTGGGAGACGACCCACAGCAATGGCCTCCGCTGGCTCGCAACCCTATCGGAGGCGGAGACATGTCGATAGTGCCGTTGCCACTGGGGCTGCAGGGCGAAATCGGCGTAATCGTAGCAGGGTCCCAGCGAGCGGATTTTCCGGGGCAGACCGAGCGACTTCTGCTGAGCGTAGCGGCGAATCAGGCGGCGATCGGGCTACACGAGGCACGGCTCCTGAGCGCACAGAAGCGAGTCGCCAACGAACTCGATCAACGGGTCGCGCGACGAACTACAGAGCTTGCCGCAGCCAACGAAGAGCTGAGAAAGGAAATTGCTGAACGCAGGCTGGCGGAAGCGAGGCTCCATGAAGAGGAGAGGGCACTGAAGCGCAGCGAGGCACTGCTCGCGGAAGCCCAGCGCCTCAGCTCGACGGGCAGCTTTACGTGGCGCGTGGTGACCGACGAGATCACGTGGTCGGATCAGAGCTACCGAATCTTTCAGATCGACCGGGCGACGCCCGTGACGTTCGGGCTGATCGACAATCGAGTCCACCCCGAGGATTTGCCGGCCTTCAAGGAACGACTTGAGTTCGCTCGCAGCGATGGCCGGGACGTGGAACTCGATTTCCGGCTGCAGCTGCCGGACCGCTCGGTGAGGTACATACACGTCGTCGCTCACAGCAGCCGAGACGAGGACGGTAAACTGGAGTACACCGGCGCGGTTCAGGACGTAAGCGAACGACGGCTCTCGGACGAGGCCCTCGGCAAGGCCCGATCGGAGCTCGCACACGTGGCCAGGGTCACGACCCTCGGAGCACTGACGGCGTCGATCGCCCACGAAGTCAACCAGCCCCTGTCGGGCATCATCACCAACGCCAGCACCTGTCTGCGGATGCTGGCCGTCGATCCTCCGAACGTCGACGGCGCGCGCGAGACCGCGCGGCGCACGATTCGCGACGGCAATCGGGCGTCGGATGTGATCACGCGATTGCGCGCGCTCTTTGGCAAGGAGGGCGCTGCGACCGAATCGGTGGACCTGAATGAGGCTACACGAGAAGTGATTGCGCTATCGTTAAGTGAACTGCAGAGAGGCCGGGTGATTCTGCGGTCGGAGCTTGCCGACGGCCTCCCGCCTGTCACGGGCGATCGGGTCCAGCTTCAGCAGGTCATCCTGAACCTGCTCCTGAACGCCTCCGAGGCGATGAGCGGCGTCCACGATCGGCCGAGGCAGTTGGTGATCAGAACCGAACGAGACGAGGGGGATCGTGTGCGCCTGACCGTGCAGGATGCGGGCGTGGGTCTCGACCCTCACGGCGTGAACAGACTCTTCGATGCGTTCTACACAACGAAGAGTGGCGGCATGGGGATCGGCCTGTCCGTCAGTCGCTCCATCATCGAGAGTCATCATGGTCGTCTCTGGGCAGCACCGAATGACGGTCCGGGGGCCACGTTCTCATTTTCTATTCCTCGCGGACCCGAGGGTGTGAAGGCCGCCCAGAGTCTTGGCGCCATGCGGACGTCTTCCGCGACGGATGCGCAGCACGTCATGAGGAATCCGTGATTGACATGCGCTCACTCGTGTCGGTCGTCGACGACGACGAGTCCGTGCGCGAGTCGCTGCCCGACTTGCTGAGGGAGTTCGGCTTCGCGGTCGAGGCGTTCTCGTCGGCCGAAGAGTTCCTCGCCTCCGGCTGTGTCGGCCAAACCAGATGTCTGATCCTCGACGTCGCCATGCCGGGCATGTCCGGACCCGATCTCCAGCGGGAGTTGAGGCGTCGCCGGCACGAGATTCCGATCGTCTTCATCACCGCCCACCGGGATGAGACCGTCCGTCCACGGGTGCTCGAGCAGGGTGCCGTGGAGTGCCTGTTCAAGCCATTCAGCGAGGCGGCTCTGCTCGAGGCGCTCAATGCCGCACTTCGAGCGGCCTGAGCGATCCGCCACGGGCACCCTACGAGTATACTGACGTTCGGCGAGCGCACCCGGCCAGGAATCGAGGTCATCACCATGTCGCACGGCACTCCGATCGTGTTCGTTGTTGACGATGACGTCTCGGTACGCGAATCCCTGGAATTGCTGATCCGCTGCGCAGGCTGGCAGCCGGAGACGTTCGCGTCCGCACAGGAATTCCTCGCCCGCCCACGAGTCCTTGCTCCGAGCTGCCTGGTACTCGACGTGTCGCTTCCGGACGTCAATGGGCTCGACCTGCAGCAGCGCGTCGCCGCCGATCGGATCGACCTGCCGATCATCTTCATCACGGGGTACGGCGACGTGCCGATGACCGTCCGGGCGATGAAGGCGGGAGCTGTGGAGTTCTTGACGAAGCCATTCAGCGACGACGTGCTGTTGAGCGCCATCCGGCACGCCATCGACCGCAGCGACACTGCGCTCGGTCACGAGGCGGAGGTGCGGGCGCTCCGGGACTGTCACGCGTCACTCAGCCGTCGCGAGCGGGAGGTCATGGCGTTGGTGGTCTCGGGCCTGTTGAACAAACAGGTCGGCGGCGAGCTCGGGATCAGCGAGATCACGGTGAAGGCACACCGAGGCAAGGTGATGCGAAAGATGAAGGCCGACTCGCTCGCCGACTTGGTCAACATGGCCGCGAGACTCCACCTCGCACCTGCGCCATCAGTCTGGCACGGTCCAGCATAGGGCGGCAGTATGCCGTCTCAGCCGCTCTGGCCGCCCTCCGCGAGCCGCTCCAGGCGCGCGATGTAGCAGCCCGCCTCCGCGTTCCGGACGTGGATGTATTCCACGGCCTGGTGCGCGAACAGCCGGGCCACTGCGCCTTCGACGTCGCCCTCCGCGACACGCTCGCGCGCCACGAGCCACCGTCCGGCGCCATACCCTTCCAGGGTGAGCGGGAGCGCGCGAAGGCTCTCCGGGAAGCCGGCCGGGGCGTCGAACGGCTCGCAGCCGGCGGCGTGCACGAAGATCGGGCCCGGCGCGGGGTAGGGATCGAGCCCGGCGAACGGGTCGTAGGTGAAGAGCAGACGCTCCTCTTCGCCCACCCGAAAGGTCTCGAGGCAGAGTCGGCACGGGCCGTAGCCCGCTGCGGTCTCCGAGTGTGCAGGATGGCCGTACTGCGGGGACCGTCGATCGTGGCGCGCGGCCGCGGCCAATGCGGTCGGGATGGGGCGGGTGCGGAAGGCGGGCATGGCGGGCATGGCGGGCATGGGGCGCTCTCCAGGTAGTCACGCGATGTTCGGGCGGGTCAGCGGGTCGATCAGGAGAATGTGCGGGCTCGCCTCGCGGGGCCACCCGATACTTGCGCGAGTCACGGGCGCAACCGAGTATGCCGGCCGGGGTTCTTCGTTCCTCGGAGGGCGCCGTGCGCGAAATCGACAGGGTGGCCGACCTACTGATGCAGACGTACGCGGGGGACCCGACCGGCGCGGCGTGGTTCGGGCCGGCGCTGCGCCCGCTGCTCGGCGGGCTGTCGCCCGCGGCGGCCGCCCGCCGCCCGCTGCCGCGCCGGCACACCATCTGGGAGCTCGTGCTGCACGTGACCGCGAACCTCGACTTCGTGCTCGCCCGCCTGGACGGTCGCGAGCTCGAGCTCTCCCCCGAGGCCGACTGGCCACCGACCCCCGAGCCGACGGCGGCGGCCTGGTCCGAAGCGCTCGCGGCGCTGGACGCGCGGTACGAGGCCCTGCTGGCGCGGGTGCGCGCCCTGGGTGACGAGCAGTTGGCGGACCCGGTGGTCGGGCGCCCCTACCCGGTCTACGCCATGCTGCACGGCATCATCCAGCACAACGTCTACCACGCCGGACAGGTGGCACTCCTCCGGGAGGCGGCCCCCGCGTCCGGAGCGGCCTAACGGATCGCTGCACCGGCCAAGCGAATTTGCCGCGACCGCTCCGCGGCCGCACTATCAAGCAGGGCCGCCGGTCGGCTCATCGCACAGTGGGCGCCCGGCGTCCGATGCACACCCCGCGCATTGCGCCGACCTGGCGTCGAAGCCGGGCGCGCGGGTCGGACCATTGACTGACACCGTATCATCGACCGTATGAGCAAGCCCGTCCTGCTGACCGTCGATGACGACCCCGAGGTGCTGAACGCCATCGAGCGTGACCTCCGCCACCATTTCCGCACCGACGCGGTGACGGTGGTCGACGGGGTGAGCGGCGGAGGGCGCGAGCTGCCGCGGCCGCCATCTTCATCTTCGTCGGGACCGCGCGCCGCAGCCGCGCGGCAATAGGGGCGAGGGATCGGCGACAGTGCGCATGACTCACCAGTACTGACGGACGGTGTGACGCGATGACCGACCCGCGACCGAATGGGCCCGGCGCAGGAAACGACGCCGACCTCCTCGCACGCCTTGCCGCGCACCGGGCGATCGGCAAGGTGCCGCGCGCGGAGTTGGAGTGGCTGGTCGCGCACGGCACGCTCGAGCGCTACGAGCCGGGGTGGATGATCGCGCGAAAGGGCGAGCCGATCGACGCGCTGTACGTCATCCTCACGGGGCACGTATCGCATCTCACCGACCAGGGCGGCACCTGGCGCAAGGTGCTGGACTTCCGTGAGGGCGACGTGGCCGGCCAGCTCCCCTACTCGCGCCTCACAGCCGCACCCGGCAACTCCGTCGTCCAGGAGCCGTCCGAGTTGCTGAGGGTCGAACGCGCACACCTGCCGGCGATCCCGATCGAGTGCCCGCACGTGGCGGCGGAACTGGTGCACGTCATGGTCGACCGCGCGCGCACGTTCAAGGTGAGCGACCTGCAGGTGGAGAAGATGGCGTCGCTCGGGAAGCTGGCGGCAGGACTGGCGCACGAGCTGAACAACCCGGCGTCCGCGGCTGCACGAAGTGCGCAGCTCGTGTCCGAGGCGCTGGTCGAGTCCGACGAGGCGTCGCGCGCGCTCGGCGCGGCGGATCTCGAGCCCGAAGGGCTTTCGGCGATCGAGCGCGTGCGTACGGTCTGCCTCGCGGCGCCGGCGGCGAGCGTCCTCTCGCCGCTCGAGCGGGCGGATCGCGAGGAGTCGATTGCCACGTGGCTGCTGGACCATGGCGTGGATGACTCCCTCGCCGCATCCCTCGCCGACACTGACGTGAGCCTCGGCCTGCTCGACGAGCTCGCGGCCACGATCGCTGGCGACAAGCTGCGCGCCGCGCTCCGCTGGGTGGCGGCCGGCTGCGCGGTCCGCGGCCTGGCGCGCGACATCGAACGGGCGGCGTCGCGCATTCACGCGCTGGTGAGCGCCGTGAAGAGTTTCACGTACATGGATCACGCCACCGCGCCGGTGCCGATGGACGTGGCCAAGGGGCTCACCGACACGCTGGCCGTGATGGCGGGGAAGGCGCGGGGGAAGTCGGTATCGTTGACTGTGGAGGTGCCGGCGGATCTCCCGCGCGTGCGCGGCTTCGGTGGCGAGTTGAACCAGGTGTGGGCAAACCTGGTCGACAACGCGCTCGACGCAGTGAGGGACGGCGGGCGGGTGGCGGTGACGGCCCGCGCGGAAGGCACGATGGTCGTCGTGGGGGTGACCGACGACGGGCCCGGAATTCCGGCCGAGGTGAGGAGCAGGATCTTCGACCCCTTCTTCACCACGAAGCCGGTGGGCAAGGGCACCGGGCTCGGCCTCGACATCGTTCGGCGACTGGTAGACCGGAACGACGGGCGGATCGAGGTGGAGTCCGAGCCCGGGCATACGGAGTTCCGCGTGGCGCTACCCACGGTCGGATGAGATCGCGGTGTGGCTCGGCCGGTCACGCGGAGCGGTGGATCGTGACGGCCGAGGAAAGATTGGCGCCCTGGTCCTGGTCCCATGGCAGCGCCGGCTGACGAGGGCACGGTGTCGGCAGTCGCCTAACGTGGTACTGGCGCTGGCCGCCGGTCTGCGGACTGCGGTAGCCAGCCACTGCCGCACAATCACGAACGTCCGCGGCGGAGCGCCGGTGCGGCGGGCGGACACGCTGCGGCGCTCGACTACTGATGCACGACCACTCTCACCAGTGAGGCCCTCCATGGCGCACCACCAACGGTGGCCCGTCCGATCGCTGGTCCTGCTACTGCCCGTCGCGGTCGCCGCCGGCGGGTGCGCCTCGGCCGGCCCGGCGCGCGTGGAGACCACGCCGGGCGGCGGCGTGGCGATCGTCCGCGGCATGCGGCTGGGGTGGGCGCGCAAGGCGGTGGCGACCAAGCAGCCGCCCGAGACGCTCGTGGCCCCGGATGGGACCGTCTGCAGGGTGGCCCCCGACCGGTACAAGGACACGACGCCGGGGGCCCTGGTCGATTGCGACTGGCAGCCGGGAGCGCCGCCGGCCGACTCGCTCTAGTCAGGCGCGCCCGCGATGTCGCGGCCGGGCGGACGACCGCCGCCCGGTCCGCCACGGTCGGTCAGCTCATGCCGGGCGCGCGCGGCGGTTGCGTCTCCGGGTCATGCGCCTCGTCGTACTCGTAGTCGTCGGCGTGCTCGTGTGGCCCGGTGTGCTCGTGGGAATGCACCATCCGGCCGTGCCGGTGCTCGTTCGGGTCGGCCGGGTTCTCGCCGCGCGCGTACCGATCGTCACCCGCGCCTGTGCGTCCGGGGGCCTTTCGCGCCTCGTCGCCCATGGTACTCCTCCGTGCTGGGGCCGCAGTCAACGTCGAGTCGCCACCTGGACAGCGGCCGCAAGATCGCGGCCGAGGCGCCCTCGACGAGCGACGACCCCCCGAGTCCTTCGGCCGACTCTACTCCCCGCTCTGTGCTACTGGATACCGGTCTTGCCCCCCACCCACGACCAGAGCGCCCGCTCGACCATCGCCGGCGTCCACGCCCCTCCGAGCTGGCCGGCGCGCTCGCGGAGCGCCGTGGCGTATCGCGCGTAGTAGCTGAGGGTCCACGCGACCTTGCCGAGCTCCGGGATCTGCCCGGCCACGAGCTCGTCGAAGAAGGGATAGAGGTGCGGCGCAGCCGCGGCGACGACCGCCGAGGCCGTGGCCGGGCCAACGCCGTCGAGGGTGGCCAAGCCCGCGATCGGCGCCGTCGGGTGCGGCATCTTGGCCAGGGCGTCCGTGCTCGTCCGGATCACCAGGTCGGGCGCGTTCCCGCGAACGCGGACGAGGTTTGGCGCCCGCCAGACCCCTCGGGCCATCTTCCACTCGGTCAGCCGCACCAGCTCGGCGAGCGTCACGTGCGCCGGTCGGCGCGCACGCATGCTTTCCGGCAACTCCTCGCGGTACCAGCGATCGAGTTCCGGGAGCCCCGCGACGCCCTGCCGGGCGACTACGCCTTCATAGCCGTCGAGCGCTCGGTGCCACTCGTGGACTGCAGACGAGGTCCAGAGGTCCGTCATTAGCCGCAGACCAGCGGGAATCGAGCGTGGGAACCGGGGACGTCAGTCGCGGCGAATCTGCACTGTGACCCTTCGGAAGTCACGCGCCACACTGCTGCTGGCGGGGCGGGCGCTCGCGTGGACGCCGGGCGCCGCATCGGAGGCGCGGCCTAACGAGCGCTGCCTCCCGCGGCCAGGGCCGCCGACGAAGCGCTGCGGTTGACGGGCGCAATGCGGTAGCGGCTACGCCGACCGGGTCGTACGGTGCTCGCCGCTGAGGTCGGCGTGAGGCCGCCAGCCGCGGTGTCGGCGTTCAACCCTCCGGGCGGGGCCCTTCCGGGTTCTCGACCGGGATGCCGGGGCTCGGAGTGTCGGGCGGCAACGCCACCTTGCGAACCGGCGGGCCGGGATCGTGCCATGGAGCCGGATTCGGGTCCGGCCGGCGGTTGGGCTCGGGCTGCGTCGGGTCGGCCGGGTCGGCCGGGTCGGGCCGTTCAGGGGTCCCTGGCAGGTCGGTGCTCATGTGTCCTCCGGGAGCGGTGGTGACGCATTCCGCTGCAGGAACCGGGCGCGCGGCGGCTCGTTGAACCGCGGCGCTCGGCTCTCGGCGCTCGGCTCTCGGCTGGGGCGGTGAAGGGCAGGAACCCCTCGGCGTGAGGCACGTCCCCCTGCTCTTCCGCAGTAGCCGAGCGCCGAGCGCCGCCGTTGCTGCCGCTATGGACTCGCTGTCGCGCCGCCCCGCAGCGCCCGCACGGCCGTCGCGACCTGCCACCCGGAGAGGAGCGCGACGGCGCCGAGGGCCAGCCGGCTCGCCTCGTCGAAAAAGAACACGCCCACGAGGCCGCCCGCCGCCGCGAGCCACGCGAGCCAGGCGAGCCACCGCGGCCTCGACGCGTCCTGCCACTCCAGCCAGCCGAGCGCCAAGGCGCCGAGGGCGACGAGGAAGTTCCCGAAGCGCGCGGCCATGAGCCCGATCGGGTGCGTCGCCTCGAACACGGAGCTCATCTCGTCCCTGCCCTGCTGGAAGAGCGCGGCCATGTGCCACCCCGACCCCGCCATGAACGCAGTATTGAGCGCGTTGAGGGTCATGCCGATGGCAATGACCGCCAGCGCGGCGAGCAGTGGTGCGGCCGACGATGCGGAGTGGTCGCCGTGCGCGGAGCGGTCGACGACCGCGCGCACCCAGAGACCGCCGATGACGAGCCCGGAGCCGGCGAGCATGAGCAAGTGGAGCGCGCGCCAGTGGGACGTGGCCGCGATGATCCGCAGCTGCGCCGCCGCATCGCCGGCGAGCAGCGGGTGGACCGCCGCGCCGGCGCCGAGCAGCGCGGTACCGAGGAGCAGCGCGGCCGCGAGTGGCCGAGCGAGCTGAGACACTACATTTCCCCCATGCGCGACGAAGGCGTGTCAACATACGGTCCCGCCCCGGACGCGGCGAGCCTCGCGGCGGGATCCCGAGAACCCCTCATGCGCGGGCGCGTCTGCCTGGTCACTGGGGCAAACCGCGGCATCGGCCAGGCCACGGCGCTCGGCCTCGCCCGGCTGGGGGCGACGGTCGTCATGCTCTCCCGCGACCCGCGGCGCGGCGGGGCGGCGTGCGAGGAGGTGCGCCGGGCGAGCGGGAACGGGGACGTGTCGCTCGTCGTCGCCGACCTGGCGTCGCTCGGCTCCGTGCGCGACGCCGCCGCCGACGTCGCCGGCCGCTACCCGGCCGTGCACGCGCTCGTGAACAACGCCGGCGTCAACCTCGCGCGCCGCACCGTGACCCCGGACGGGATCGAGACGACGTTCGCCGTCAACCACCTCGCCCCCTTCCTCCTCACGAACCTGCTGCTCCCCGCACTCCGACGCGCCGCCGCCGGCGGCCGAAGCGCGCGCGTCGTGACCGTCACCTCCGAATTCGAGCGCCTGGGACGCATCGCCTTCGACGACCTGCAAGGCGCGCGGCGTTACTGGGGCACGCTCGCCTACACGCAGTCCAAGCTCGCGAACGTGCTCTTCACCTACGAGCTCGCGCGGCGCGTCGATGGCACGGGAGTCACCGCGAACTGCGTCTACCCCGGGCTGGTCGCGACGGACCTGCTCCGCGACCGGGCGTGGTGGAGCCCACGGTGGCTTCGCCCGCTCTGGAGGACACTCTTCCTCACGCCGGAGGAGGGCGCGCGCGCGTCGGTACTCGCCGCGTCGGCGCCCGAGCTGGACGGCCTCACCGGCCGCTGCTTCGACCGCCGCGGCCGTGCCGTGCGCACGTCTCGGCGATCGTACGACGCGTCCGCGCGCGAGCGACTCTGGCGAGTCAGCGCCGAGCTCACCGGCCTGGCCGCGGATCAACGCGGGTGCTGAGACTACCGATTGGACGCGGATGCACACGGATGCACGCGGATCGCTCCAGGCGCGAGGCAAAGCTCCTCTTCTCGAATCGAGAATCCTCCGCGTGCATCCGCGGCCTGCGCCAGCAGTTGTCGTTGCACTACCCGCGTTCATCCGCGCTGGTGTCCGCGTTCATTCGCGGCTGCTCTTGCCGTCGGCATATCGGCCCATCTGCGGCCGCCGAGCGCGCGGGCCAGTAACCGGAACCGCGCGTAGTACGCCCACTTGAGCCAGCGGCGGAACCAGACGTTGAGCCGCGCGTCGAACGCGAAGCGCTCGTAGACCACCAGGCTGTGGCGCGGCCCGAGCGACAGGCCGTAGAAGAAGGTGCGGCGGAGCCTGTGCGACGGGCCGGCGTCCGGAGTGTGGCCGGCGGCGAGCCGGCGGCCGAGCAGCGCCCCCTGCCAGATGGCCTCGATCGCGCGCTCCATGGTCGGCCACGGGTCGCCCTCGGCGACGATCCGCACGGCGTCGCCGATCGCGTACGCGGGGCCGGTGCGGGCCCCGCGTACGCGGAGTCGCGGCGTCACCGCGAGGTGCCCGCTCTCGGTCAGCTCGAGTCCCGCGCGCGCGAGTCCGGCCACGACCGGCGCCGGGCGCACGCCGCCCGCCCAGAGCACGACGTCCGCGGGCACGCGCGCGCCGTCGTCCAGCACCACGCCGTCCCCCGCCACGCTGGCGATCGACCGCCCGAGGTGCAGCCGCACGCCGAGCTCTCCGAGCACGCGCGTGGCGCGGCGTGCGACGGTCGGCGCGAACGTCGACAGCAGTCGCTCCCCGCGCTCGACGATGCTGACGCGGACGCGCCGCCCGTCCACGCCCGCACCCGCCAGCTCGGCCGCCCACTCGACGCCGGTGATCCCCCCGCCCGCCACCACGACGTGCGGACTCGCGACGCCCGACTGGTGGAGTACGCGCACGCGGTCGCGGAGCCTGAGCGCGTCGGCCACGAACTTCGCCGGCACCACGCGCTCGTCCGCCGCGAATCCCGCCGGCACGGCCGGCACGCTGCCCACGGCGAGAATCACCCGGTCGTACGGCAGCTCGGCGCCGCCGGCCAGCACCACGGCCGACCGCTCGGCGGCGAGTGCGATCACCTCGGCCTCCACGAACGCGGCGCCGACCGCGTGACAGAACGCGCGCGTGTCGAAGCGCAGCGCCTCCGGCGACGCGGCGTCGCTCATCGCCTCGTGGGCGAGCGGGATGTACGGGTGCGCCGCACGCCGGTCGACGACGGTCAACTCACCCACGCCCGGCCGGCCGCGCCGCCGTACATATCGGTAGAGGAACTCGAGGCCGGCAAACGAGCAGCCGACGAGCACGGTGCGGGGAGGCGGCTCTCTCAACGGCGGCTCTCGGCTCTCGGCTCTCGGCCCTCGGCAGGGGCGGTGGTGAGGAACCCCTCGGCGTGGGGGACGTCCTCCCGCCCTTCCCGCAGTGGCCGAGGGCCGAGGGCCGAGGGCCGAGAGCCGCACTCCTCTGAGAGCCGAGGGCCGAGCGCCGAGCGCTGTGGTTCATCTGCCTGGCCGAGGGTGGCGCCGCGCACGGCGCGCAGCCGGTAGAACTCTGCGAGCGTGCGCACCGGGGCCAGGAACTGAACAGTGATCGCGATCTCGGCGAGCCGCCGGGCGGAGACCCGAGGCGTCACTCGACGTCGAGCCCGCGCCGCCGCGCCGCCACCCGCTTGAGCCACTCGGGCGCCTGGAGCGCCGCCAGGTCCGCCTCGGCCACCCGGCGGTTCGCCACGGCCCAGTCGATGACGGGGGCCACCTCGGCGTCCGCGCCGGCGAGGCTCACCAGCGCCCGGTCCACCACCGGCTCGCCCCCGGGTACGGCCTGCCCGAACTCGATCTCTGCCCGCCGGCAGAAGCGCTCGTGCCGCGCCGCGCTCTCCGGAGCGTAGGCGACGCCCATGCGGTCCAGCCGGGCGTGCATCGCCTCGTGCAGGATCGTCGCGGCCACCTGCGCTTCGGAGAACGACGGGTTCACCGAGAAGGTCAGCTCCACCAGGCACGTCCGCTCGGCCGGGAAGTAGGCGCCCCGGCACGGATAGCGGCGCACCACGATCTGCGCGAAGTCGCGCCGCAGCCGCCGGAAGTTCCACGGCTGGTACTGCTCGATCAAGCCGAGCGCCGCGTCGAGCCGCGCGAACACGTGCGCGGTGTCGACGTCCGGGCGAGTGTTGTAGACGACGACTCGCACGCCGCGCACCGTGCGCGCCTCCGTGCGCACGCCCTCCGCTCGCTCACGCAGGCGCTGCTGCCAGCGCCGGATCACGTCTCCGAACATGCATCCTCCGTCGTCCGGGCCAATTTATCTTCAGACCATGTCGCCCCAGAGCCAGCCGCCGCTGCCTTTCGAGATCCGCCCCTCGCCCATCCAGGGCCTCGGGGCGTTCGCCACGCACCCCATCCCGGCCGGGACGCGCCTCATCGAGTATACCGGCGAGCGGCTCTCGCCGGCGCAAGCGGACGCGCGCTACCCCGACCCGCCGGGCGACCGCCACCACACCTACCTGTTCGCTATCGACGACGAGGTGGTGATCGACGCGGCCGTCGGTGGGAACGAGGCGCGGTTCATCAACCACTCGTGCGCGCCCAACTGCGACGCGGTGGTAGACGGCGACCGCATCTGGATCGAGACCATCCGCGACGTCGCGCCGGGCGAGGAGCTGGCGTACGACTACGCCTACCTGCTCGAGGAGCGGCACACGCCGGCGGCGAAGCGGCGCTTCCCATGCCACTGCGGCGCGCCCACCTGTCGGGGGACGATCCTGGCGAAGAAGCCCCGGAAGCGCTGAACGGCGGCGCGCTGAACAGCGGCGCTCGGCGCTCGGCGCTCGGCTACGGCGGAGGGCCGGGTGTCGGGTCTGGGTGAGTGGTCACGTCAGTATGGCGCGCGGCTGTGAGTGGGATCACGGGCCGCCGTGTGGGCGGGATACCGCAGAGTTGGGGTGGGGCGGCCACGCGGTTGCGCCCCTAGGCAGGCTCATGCATAGTGCCGGCCGGCTCTACCATTCGGAAGCGGCGCCAGCACCGTCGCGGAGCGGAGTCTCACCCTGAGGTCGTGAACAGATGGCGGGGACCGTACTGTCGGGCAGCAGTGGCATCGTCACGCAAGAGTTGGAGGCATTCGGCTGGGCCAAGCCGACGCGGCTGCGCCAGGCACTCAGCCGGACGATGGGCGACGGCTACGCGGCGGCGCGGTCGGTGTTCCGGCTGGCGCGTGGCGCCGAGCTGTGGGCGCCGTTCCCGCTGCGCCACCGGCTCACGTCGTGGGTGCACGGCTTCTCCGCCCAGAACGCCGCCATGTACGAGCGCACCTCCCGCGACTTCGCCCGCGGCGACCGGAGCGCATTCCTGACCGACTACGCGCGGAGGTATCGGTGCGCCGGGCTGAACCCCGAGCGGTCCCACCTCGACAAGAAGCTCGTCCTGCGTGCGCTGCTGATGACCCGCGGGATCGCCCAGCCGGAGACGGTGGCGCTGATCGCGAGCGGCTACGCCCAGCTCCACCCGCTGAGCGCCGACGCCCGGTACGTCGATGGGCGCGAGCTCGAGAACTGGCTGATCGCCGACGGCGGCCGCTTCGTGCTGAAGCCGAACGACGGGTGCCGAGGCCGCGACGTCTTTCTCCTCGAGGTCCGGGACGGCACCCTCGTCTGCCGTCGCGGGAGGGAGTCGCGACCCTTCCGGCCCGCCGACTGCGGCCCGGTCAGCCTCATCGAGCGCTTCGTCGAGCAGGGGACGTTCTGGCGGGAGCTCTGCCCGTTCAGCGCGAACACCATGCGCGTCATCACCATGTGGACGCCGGGCGACGCGGCGCCGTTCCTCGCCTGGGCGTCGCAGCGCATCGGCACGGTCGACACGGCGCCGACCGACAACTGGTCCGGCGGCGGCGTGGGCGCCGCGATCGACCTCGCCTCCGGCCGCCTCGGGCTCGGCCACCTGCACCCGCTCAAGTACCCGCGCGCGCAGAGCACGTGCACGCACCACCCGAGCAGTGGCATCCGCATCGAGGGCGCCGTGATCCCGCACTGGGACCGCGTGCGCGAGACCGTGCTCCGCGCCGCCGCGAGCCTGCCGCTGAACCGCTACGTCGGCTGGGACGTGCTCGTCGACACGCGTGGGACGCCCGTGATCATCGAGGGGAACGCCAACACCGACATCGGCAGGCTGCAGGTCCACGGCGGCCTGCTGGCCGACCGGCGCATCCGGCGCTTCTACGAGCGCTGCGGCGTGATCTGACGCGTGGTCTGGCGCGTGGTCTGACGCGCGGCCCGCGCCGCACCCGCCCTCAGCGGCGCGGGGGCCCCGCACCGCAAGCGCCGTCGAGCGGGAGGCGGAGCACGACCGTGCCGCGCGGCTCGCGCGCGGGGGCGAGTTGGCCGTCGTCCCGGAGGCGGCCGAGCTGCGCGTTGGCGATGTAGTAGAGCGCGCCCCGCGCCACGGCGCCGGTCGTCGCGGCGTCGTGCGCGGGGTGCCGCCGCTCGAGCGCCCGCGCGCCGGCGATCGCCGCCCCGCCCGGCCCGAGGTCGAACCACGTGACCTGCTGGAAGTCGAGCAAGCGCTGCACGGCGATCAACCCACCCGGGCACGCGTACAGCCCGTCGACGTTGCCGGTCGGCAGCCCCGGGGGCGCCGCCACCCGCGTCACGCGGCCGGCCGCGGCGCCCGCGAACGCGAGGGTGCTCATCCCCTCCCAGTGCGCGACGTAGAGGCTCGTACCGTCCGCCGCGACGGCGACGCCGTTCGGGTAGGTGAAATCGCGCGTGCCGGCATGCACCGGCTCCAGCCTGTCCGCGCCGGCGCGCAGGCGGTAGAGGGCGTTGCCCTCGCTGTCAGTCACGTACAGGTCCCCGCCCGGCGCGAGCGCGATGTCGTTCAGGAGGTGCGGCCGACTCGAGTCGGGCGCGGCGTACCGCCTGACGAGCCGGCCGGTGCGGAGGTCGTAGGCGTGCAGCGCGGCCCACCCGCCCGTACCGCGGGCGAAGCGTGGAGCCGCCGAGTCGATGACGAGCGTGGCGACCCAGAGGCGACGGGCCGCCCCGTCCACCCGCAATCCGAGCACCTGACCGAGGTTGTCCTGGCCGGGTTTGGCGAACTCGCTCACCGCGCCGTCGCGCGCGACGCGCAGGATGTTGCGGCGGTGGAGCGACCCCACGTAGAACGCGTCGTCACCGGGATCGTGGGCGATCCCCTCGGGGATGAAGTCCGGGTCGGCGAGCACGAACGCGGTATCACTCCGCACCACGGGCGCGGCGCTCGCCGCGAGCCGGCGTGCCACCGCCTGGAAGTGCGGCAACGCCCGGAGCGCGGCGAAGGCGCTATCGGCCGCGACGTCGCGGGCGGCGCCCTGCGGAGCCAGCCGCTCGAGTGTCGCCACCGCCGCGGCTCCGTCGCCGGTGAGCGCCTCGGCGCGCGCCAGGTGGTACAGCGCCGCGGCGTCGTCAGGCGCGAAGGCGAGCGCCGCGCGCAGGGCGCGCTGGAGCGCCCGGTAGTCGCGCGCCGAGAGCGCCTGCTGCGCGCGCGCGAAGGCTTCGCCGACGTTCGCCGGCGGCTGCGCCTCGGCCGACGACGGCGACTGGGCGTTGAGCGCCGCGGGCGCGGCCAGCGCGCCCAGCGCGCCGAGTGCGGCGAGGGCGAGAGCGGCCGGCGACCACGGGTTACAGGTCCGGCGCGGCGCGCGCCGCGCGCGCGGTACGTGCGGGACGTGCGGGACGTGCGGGACGTGCGGGACGTGCGGGACGTGCGGGACGTGCGGGACGTCTGGTCCGTGTGGCGCGCGGGTCGATCGTCTCGAGCGTCTCGATGGTTCCATGGACGCGCAAGGTAGCGCGACGCACGTCGGCGGGGCAGCGGCCGACCGCGACCCGCACACGACGCTGACGCTGGACCCCACCGACGCTGCGCCTCCATCTCGCTGCCGCATCGTTCGCCTCAGCCCTGGGGCTCGCGGGCCCACTCACTGTCGGCGCGGATTGCCGCGGGGATCTCGGCGATCGCCGCCGGCGGTCCCTCCACGTCCCAGGCGTCGACGCAGCACCCGCATCCGTAGTTTTCGGACTTGAACGCGAGCCGACCAGCCCACGCCGCGAGCCACGCCTCCACGAGCGCCGACTGGGCGGGAACGTGCTTGTCGACGACGATCGTCGCGCGCGCCGACGGGGCTGACGGGGCGGTAGGCGTCATGGGAGAGCTCCGGCGCTGGGCAGCCCCTCGACGAGCAGCATCTCCGTCCGCGCGCTCGCCTGGCGGAGGGCCTTCGCGGCGGCGTACTCCGGGGACGCCCACCAGGCCTGCGCCTGCTCGGCACTCGGGAACTCGAGGATCACGAACCGCGGGGGGCGCCAAGTCCCTTCGAGCGCTTCCGTCGCGCCCCCGCGCACGATGTACCGCCCACCGTACGCCGCGATCGATGGCGGCGCGAGCTCCTTGTACCGCTCGTACGTCGCCGCGTCGTGTACGGCGATCTGCACCACTACGTAGGCGGGCATCAGTAAACTACGGCTCTCGGCGCTCGGCGCTCGGCGCTCGGCTGGGGCGGTGATTAGGCGCTGCCTCGGCACGAGGCACGTCCCCCTGCTCTTCCTGCAGTAGCCGAGAGCCGAGCGCCGAGCGCCGAGAGCTGCCCTTCACCGAGAGCCGAGAGCCGCCGTAGAGGAACGGCCGGAGGTCCGCGCCGACGCCGCACTCCGGCACGTACTCGGCCCGCACCTGCGCCAGCGGCCGGATCATCCCGTCCGGCCCGCGCGCCGTCGCCTCCACGAGATACCGCTCGGTACCCAGGCGTACCACCACCCAGGCGTGCCGCCCGTCCGCCTCGACGCCGGCGCACCGCCCCACCACCAACTCGGCCTCGTACCCGAGCTCGAGGAACTTTCGCCACGCCCAGAGCGCGTAGTCCTCACAGTCGCCCCGCCGCCCACGCTCGAAGTCGCAGGGGTGCTGCCAGACGTCGCCCTCCGCGAACTGGTGCTCGTCGCGCACGTACTCGCATCCGAGCAGCCAGTCACGCACATCCGACCCGCTCTGCACGCGGACGGTGCTCTCGCCGGCAAGGTACCACGCGAACTCGCGTTGCGCCCCCGGGCCGAAGGCCCCCACGGGCGCCTGGCCGGCGAGTCGCTCCCACGGGTCGGTGGTCCCGCCCACGACGCGCGCCACTACGTCAAACAGCCGGCCGATCAGCCTCATGGACGCACACGATACGCGTCCGCTAGAACTTCCGAAAGCTGTCGGCGATGTCCTTGGCCGTCGTGAATCGGGTGAGGGCGAGCATCAGCAGCACGCGGGCCTTCTGCGGGTTGAGGTCGTCCGCGCCGAACTGCGCGCCCTTGCCCGGCTTCCAGCGCTCGAGCTCCGTCGCCCGCGCGACGGGCACGCGCCCGCTCCCCGTCCGGCTGCTCGCCACGACGAACACGCCGCGATCCACCGCCCGATCGAGCGCGCGGTCCTGCCCCGGCGTGCTGCCGCCGCGCCCCACCGTGGCGACGACGATCCCCTTGGCGCCCGCGGCGACGGCGGCGTCGATCAGCACGCTGTCCGCGCCCACGTAGCTGTAAATGATGTCGACGCGCGGCAGGTCGGTGAGCGTGCCGAGGCCGAATACCGGGGCCGCGCACCCCTCCCGCGCCGGCGGCCGCGCGAACGCGAGGCCTTCCGGGTCGGCCACGCCGATCGGGCCGCGGCCGGGCGCGCCGAACGCGTTCAGGCGCACCGTGTTGGTCTTGGCGACGTCGCGCGCGGCGAAGATCTCGTCGTTGAGCAGCACCATCGCGCCGCGCCGCTCGGCCTCCGGCGCCGCGGCGACGCGCACCGCGTTGTAGAGGTTGGCGGGCCCCTCCGGTGCGACCATCGTCGGGTTGCGCATCGCGCCGGTGACGACCACCGGGCGGCAGCCCGCCACCGTGAGGTCGAGGAAGTACGCGGTCTCCTCCAGCGTGTCGGTGCCGTGCGTGACCACCACGCCGTGGAGGTCCGGCCGCGCGGCGAACAGGTCGTTGATCCGCCGCGCGAGCGCCACCCACTGCGCCGTCGTGATCTCGCCGGACGACACGTTGCTGAACTGCTCGACCGAGACGCGGGCGACGGAATCGAGCCGCGGGATCGCCGCCACCAGCTGCTTGCCCGACAGCCGGCCCGAGTCGCCCAGGTTGGAGATCGTCCCCCCCGTGGCGATGACGTGCACCGCCGGCCGAGTCGCCTGCGCGCCGAGCGGATGGCCGACCGCGCAGCCGGCAAGGGCGAGTACAGCGTAGCGTCGCAGGATCAACATGCTCTCGGTGAAGGCTGGGGCCGCGGATCAACGCGGATGAGGAGCAAATGGCGCGGATCAACGCGGATCGCTCCCGGCGCAAATCAAAGCGCCTCACCCTGAATCGGGAAGAGGAGCTTGGACGTGCGCGAGGCACGCGTCCGCGCGCGACGAGCCCAGATCCTTCGCCTGCGGCTCAGGATGACAACAGGTGCGGCTCAGGATGACAGCCGAGGCGCACGGGGCGACGGCGCGGGCCGGGATCGATCCGCGTTCATCCGTGCCGTTGTCCGCGTTCATTCGCGGCTGCTTTCGCAGTTGCGGTACCGACGCCTACTCGTACTCGTCGGAGCCCTGCACCCAGATGAACCCCTGCAGGTCGATCATGTCGCGGGGACGCAGGTCGCGGGTGTCGCGCCGCACGCGCTCGGCGAACGCGAGGAGGCTCGCGTACGTGGACCAGCTCGGGCGGGAGGCGTACTCGAAGTCGAACTCGTACGCCCGCGCCGCGGCCTGTGTCACTCTCGGCTTGAGGAAGATGTGCCGGTCCGGCTGGGCCAGGAAGCCGAACACCGTCACGAGCGACCACGTGAGTATCCGCGTCTGACGCCGTGGGAGCTCCGCGACGGCCGCGCACCACCGCTCGAACCGCCGCTCGACACTCCCCTGCCCGTGCAGGAACGAGTACAGGCCCGTCGCGAAGGTCCGCGCGCCGTCGGCGGAGCGGACGGCGTCGCGCAGCGCCATCTTCTCGAACGAGAACAGGAGGTTCGCGCGCGACTCGATCGCGACGGCGCGCGCCGCGACCTCGGCGTGGCGCCCCCGGCGGAGGAGCGCGCGGAACGGCCCGGGACCGATGGATCGGGCCGCTCTGCCGTCAGCGCTGAGCGATCAGCGATCAGCGATCAGCGATCAGCGATCAGCGATCAGCGCTCGGTGGGACGCGGCGGGCGGGTGCCTAGCGAGCCGCGCCGAGCGTCGATCCACTCCTGCACGCGCCTGCGCGCAATCCCGGCCTGACGAGGCCACCGCTCCAGCACCGGGTCCGCGTGGGCCCACGTGCCGGCGACGGTCGCGTACGCGGCCGCGGCGCGGTCGAGGTCTTCCGACCCCTCCGCCAGGCGACCCCGCTCGAACTGCCAGAGCACGTCGAACGGGCTCGCCGGCCGCTCGCCTTCGCCGGGGCTGCCGCGGTACAGAATGGCGCGCGCCTCCGACAGCGCCCCCCTCGCGACCAGCAGCCGCGCGTGAAGGAGGTGGTTGGCGGTGCAGTTGGCCGGACAGTCGCGCGCGGGGAGCTCGCGCAGCTCGGCGAGCGCGGCGACCGTGTCGCGCCGCGCGAGCCGCAGGTAGGCGCGCGCCAGACCCACCCCGTACCGCGCCCGCCGCGCCAGGTCGCTCCGCTCGGCGGGGCTCTCGCCAAGCCTGGCGAGCTCTGACTCGACCCGCCGGACGTACCGCGCCAGGGAGGTGGAGTCGCTCCGCAGCGCGAACCAGACGAGCGGCTCGGGGCGCGACAGCTCCGGCAGACCGCCGCGCAGCCAGGCCGCCGCGGCGCCCCGCGCACTGTCCTCGGGGAGCGCGCCGAGTATCGCGTGCTGCAGCACGATCGCCGGCGTGGCGCCCGCCGCGCGCTGCTCCACGAGGTGGCCGCGGTAGCCGAGCGTCGAGTGCAGCAGTGGGGCGACGGTCGCGAGCATCTCGGGGCGCTCGACCTCCGCCCGCAGCCGCGCGACCCGGAGCATGCGGAGCGCCACCTCGGTGGAGTCCGGCCAGTCGTCGAGAAAGGCCAACACGGGCTCGAAGTCGGGGAGGGGCGCCGCCTGGAGCCACGCGTCGAATGCGGCGGTGTCGGCCGTGCCGTCGGGGCGCACGACGCGCAGCACGATGTCGGCCGCCGAGCGCAGGCTCTCGCTGCGAGCCAGGGCCCGCACGGTCTGCAGATGGTGCCGCGCCCGCGCTACGTTTCCGGAGGCGAGCAGCGCGCCCACGGCGTGCGGGTAGGTCGGGAGGAACGCCGAGTCGAGGGCGATCGCGCGCTCGTAGGCCGCGATCTGGTCCGCCCGGGTCGCGCCCTCGAGCACCCCGATGTGCGTGAGGCCTTCGCCGAGCGTGTACCAGAGCTCGGGGTCGTCGGGGTAGAGGCGCGTGCCCTCCCGCACGCGCGACAGGTACGTCTCCATGAATCGCATCGGCACCCCCTGGCGCGGGGCGCGCAGGCCCGCCAGGTCGCCCGCGCCGCGCGCGGAGTCGAGCGCGACGATGACGCTGTCGCGAGGCGCGAGCCCGCGGTTGAGCCGGCCGGCGCGCAGCAGATGCCGCGCCCCGGTCATGCCGTCGCCGCCGAACTGCACCAGCGCGCCGAGCCGGTGCCAGGCGAGCGCGAAGGTGCTGTCGAGCGCCACGGCGCGCTCCGCCTCCGCGGTGGCGGAGTCGTAGGCGCCGGCGCGGTAGTACTGCTCCGCGGCCAGGAACGCCTTGAGCGCCGGCAGCGGCACCGAAGCCACGCCCGACGCGCGCCCCGCGCCCACCGGGCGCGTGCGCGCCATCTCGCGCAGGAGCGCGACGCTCAGCGAGTCGAGCACCCGATCCATGCGTGCGAGCGGGCCCTGCACGCGCACGTCGACGAGCGTGCGCCCGCGCCGCGCGTCGAGGAGCGTCGCGTCGAGCCGCACCGAGTCGGCGCCCGCGCGCACCAGGCCGCCGTAGACGACCAGCCCCGCCTTCGTGCGCTCGCCGAGTGCGCGTGCCGACGCCGCGTCGGAGTGGCCGGTGAATCGGCGGACGACGACCGTCGGCGGCACCGTGCGCAGCGGCCCCGCGCCGTCGAGCTGGCGCGCGAGCACGTCCATCACGCCTTGCCGCCACAGCCCGAGCGCCGGGTCCGCCGCGTCGAACGGCGCCACCGCCACCAGCGACGCGTCGAGGTCCGCCGACCGCGGGCCGGGCCCGCGCGCCGCGAAGGCGGCCACCCCGATCGCCGCCACGATGCCCCCCACCAGGCCGGCGGCGACTGTGATCATGCGACGCTTCCGGCGGGCGCCCGCCGATGGCGCCGCAGGCACGGGCGCGCGGGCCGCGGGTGGGCGGGTCACGGCCGCGCCAATCGCGGGCACGGGCGGCACGGCCGCGCCAGGCGCGGGCGCGGCGCCCGTGTCGAGCGACTCGCGACGCGCGTGGGCCTCGCGGACGCGGGCCGGAAGCGAGTGATCGCCCACTCGTCGCCCGCGACCTCGGGGAGCGACGCGAACTGGCGGCGGATCGTGGGCACCACGGCGTCGCCCCACCGGCCGGCCGCGACCGCTTGCTCCGTCAGTTGCTCCCGGAGGCGGACGTACCGCCGGTGCAGCATGTCGCGCTCATCGGCAGCCCAGTCGCGAAAGGCTTCGTTGCCCGGCGGATCGTCGCCGGCCAGGAAGTCGCCGGTCCACGCGGCGATGGCGGCCTCCAGCTCGCCGGCGCCTGAGAATCGTTCGAACTCCGACGCGTCTACACGAAGGCGTGACGGCTCGATTCCCACCGTCTCGCCGTCGCCGATGATGGCGTCGCCGAGCGCGCCGCGGAGCCGGAAGATCGCCTGCCGAAGCGAGACGCGGGCGAGGCCGTCCCCCCGATCGCCCCAGAGCAGCGCGGCCAGCTCGGCGCGGCTGGCGGTCCCGCCGTCGCGCCGAGCCAGGTAGGCCAGCAGGAGCAGCTCCTTGTGGTGGAACGGGATCGGCGCCCCGGCCGGTCCAACGAGCGAGAGCTCGCCGAGGGTGCGGAGGAAGAAAGGCGGGCGAGCGTTCAGCGGCTGCACAGGGAAGAGTTAACGCCACGCATAACGGCGGGGAGGCGCACGGGGCAGAGGTTTCGCGCACGCGGTCGATCCCCCGCCGCGCCGCGGGCGGGCACCAAATCATACGGCGCTCGACGCGGCGGGCACAACGGCCCGCGGACCGACGGGTCACATCCATCGACACACCATTCACACCTTACGAGAGGGTCCACTGATGGCTACCACCGCCGCTCCGTTTGCCGCCCCCGCGCGCCCGGCGCGACGCCCGCTCTCCGCATTCGGCAAGCTGACCGTCGCTACGCTCGTCGGGGCCGCGGCGCTCCTCGGCTACATGATGGCGTTCGTCTTCCATGCCCTCATCCCGCCCGTCGCCATCTTCGTCGTGCTCGGCCTGGTGTTCGCCGGGGTGATTGCCCGCGGCACGCGGTGGGCGCCGGCCCTCGGGGCACTATTCGGCGTCCTCTTCCTGCTCGCCAACGGGCACCCGATCGTGACCGAGCTGTCGCACCCCGAAGGGTCGATGTTCCCGCTAGTGCTCATGGCCGCCGTGATCGGGCTGCTCGCGATTGCGGCCGGAATCGCCGGCACCGTGACCAATTACCGTCGCGCCGGCGCGACCGCCGCCACGCCGCGCTGGTTCGTGCCCGGGCTGAGCGGCATCGCCGGGGCGTGCGTCGGCGCGATCGCGCTCGCCGGCGTGGTGCGGGCCAACGGCGGCACGGGCACCGGCGTGAGCCCGCGAGTGCTGGCGACGCTCCCCGTCGTGTCCACGCACAACTTCGAGTTCGAGCAGCGCGAGATCCGGGTGAAGGCCGGGGAGCGGGTGGCGCTGCGCCTCGAGAACAAGGACGGCATGCAGCACAGCTTCGACGTGGACGAGTTCGACGTGCACGTGCCGTTGCCTGGCGGCGGGACCGCGCTCGCCCTGTTCACGGCCGGCGTGCCGGGCCGGTACACCTTCTACTGCTCGCCGCACTACGACAAGAAGAGCGGGCAGGGGATGAAGGGCACGCTGATCGTCGAGCCGTAGCGCGGCGCGCCCGTCCTCCACATTCGCCGTGCATACCTGGCGCGGACCTTGAACGGCACCCGCTCGGCGGCCGCGCCAGGGCCCGCTCGTACGAAACGTCGCCGCCGATCGGCGACCTCCGGGTACCTGAGCGTGCGCGCCTTCGGCGCCACCGGCGATGGCACTACCGACGACGCGCGGGCAATCCGCGCCGCGGCGGCAGCCGCCGCGGCGCGAGCGCGGGCCGCAGCGTGGGGGGCGGCGTTCGGGCGAAGCGGGGCGCCAACAGGTGTTGAGCGCTCGCATCCCCGCGGGCGCCGCGAGCGCCGACAGGACCGCCAGTCTACACAGCCAAGCTCGACGTTGCAGAACCCCCGGGTGTGCGCCCTAACGCCCAAGTTCTCCTGCAAAGCGGCCCACGCGGAGCCCTACGCATCGGACGATTGGTGGGCCGCGTTGTCAGGTGCAACGATACGTTAGGCGGCACGCGCGCCGGGACGCTCTCAGGCTCGCCGCGCGACGGCGAGCAGGTGCGCGCTCACGCCGAGGAGCGTGGGCTCGGCCTCGAGCGCGGCGAGCGCGGCGAGCAGCACGGCCCGGCGCCGCTCGTCAGCGAGCCGCGCGTCCAAGTCCGGCAGGAGCCAGCCGGGCCCCTCCACGGCCAAGGTCGCCTCGTGCGCCAGGCCGGCCGCGGCGCACTCGGCCGCCAGCTCCTCCGGGCGATGGAAGTAGGCGGTCGTGAAGTACGCCGGGTCGCCCGTCGGGTTGCGGTGCCGGCCGTCCCGCCGGTCCCCGGCGGCCACGGCCGCGAACGCCGGGTCCTCGAGGTACCCGCCCCGGAGCCCGTCCAGCGTCGAGGCCAAGCGCGAGATCGCCGCAACGATGATGACGCCGCCCCGCCGGCACACGCGCCGAGCTTCGGCGAGCGCCTGCAGCCGCTCGGCGCGCTCGGGCAGGTGGTAAAGTGGCCCCAAGAGGAGCACGGCGTCGGCGCTCGCGTCCGGCAGCCGGAGCGCGCGCGCGTCCCCCACCTCGGCACTGGCGAGCGCCGCTCCCGGCCGATCGCGGGCGGCGATACGCGCCTGCTCGACGTGCAGCGGCACGGGGTCCACCAGGTGGACGCGGTACCGCCGCTCCGCCAGCCAGACGGCGTATCGCCCGGGGCCGCCCCCGACGTCCGCGACTACGGCGGGCGACGGCGGGAGGTACTGCTCGAGTAGCGCCTGGGTGCGCGCGAACTCGAGCGCGCCGGGCCCGCGGGCCAGTCGGTCGCGTTCGAGGCCCCGGGCGTAGTAGGCCGCGACCTCCTCGGCGTCGCGCGACGTGTCGCTCATCGACTCCTCCGACATCGTGTCGCCTAACGCCCGCGTTAACCTGCGAGGGCCCGACGGGCTCACTACCAAACGACTCGGTCGCGATGCCGGCGGGGGCCACCAACTCGAATCTGCAGCACCTCGGCAGGTTCAACGCAACGTTAGATTGCACGATCGCGATGCGGGCCTGCGGCCGGGCCTACCGCAGGAGGTCGCGCGTCCGCAGCTCGCGCGCGACCGGGGTGTCCGTATCGGCGAGCCAGGCGATGCAGCCCTCCGGGTTGACGTCGATGCCGCGCCCCGCCAGCGCGACGAACGCCGGCGGCACCCACGCCAGCAGGTACTCGCGGTACGAGACGTCCGCGGCGCCCTCGTCCCGGAAGAGCGCCACCCAGCTGTCCCAAGGCGGCGTGTTGAAGACGTCGAAGAAGCCGCGCGTCTCCAGCTCCGCGGCCCCATCCGATAGCTCGGCGTCCGGGTAGTAGACCAGCAGCCGCCCGCCCCCGAGCCCAGGCGAGAGCAGCGGCGCCGCCGCCCCGCGCCTGACGTAGAGCGCCCGGTAGCTGAGCACCGTGCGGAGGGACTCGAGGCGGCCGGCAGCCAGCGGGCGCGGGCGGAGCTGGTCGTAGCGCAGCGAGCCGGCCGGGTCGTCGGCCCGCGCGCGGCCCGCACCACGCGATCGCCTCGGCGAGGCGCAGCTCGAGCGGCTCCTCGTCTCCACGACCGATCAGGGGTGGGGCGCCCGTCGGGCGCCAGAAGGCCGGCGACACTGCTCTCTCCCCAACCAGGAAGGCGGGTGCAATCTAACGCCCATTATGCCGCGAGCGGAACAGCTGAACGCGGCGAGCGCCCGCAGCATGGCGGCCGGCTGGGCACGCGTCCGCCCCGGCGCCCCAACCTACGATCGGGCCGGGCTTTGCACCAGCGCGACGGGCCCCGTGCTGCCTTCGGCGCAGCGCGTTAGGCGGCGTGCGCGCGCGGCAGAACACGCTCGCGGCCCCGTCGCTGCGAGGCGCTCCGTCCGTACCCTTCCCTCAGCCGCCCGGCGGCGCGCCCGGCTCCGCCTCGATGCGGATGGGCACCACCACCTCGCCCCAGTGCAGGTGGAGCACCGCCGCGAGCCCGTCGACCACCGGGAAGTAGTACGCGAGCGTCTCCATGTGCGCCCCGGTCTGGGGGACCGCACGCACCCGGAGCGCGTCCTGCCCCTCCGGGTAGGGGACGTGCCACACCGGCTGCGCGCGGCTGAAGACGAGCGTCCACTCGCGCTCCCCGGGAATCGCCCACAGGCTGTACGTCCCGGCCGGCAGCGGCGCGCCGTTGAGGCGCACCGGTGCGCTCACGCGAATGCTGGTCGCGGTGTCCGCGCCGGGATTCCAGACGCGGCCCCACGGCACGAGCGCCCCGAACAAGGCGCGCCCGCGACCCACCGGCCGGCTGTACGCGATGTCGACCCGCGTCATGCCGATCATCTGCATGACCGAGGCACGCTGGCTTCGGCGCGGCGGCTGGGCCGCGACGGGATGCACCGGGCCGAGCGCGATTACCGCGGGCACCGCGAGCGCGACGAGCGCGGCGGCCGACAGACGTCGGTGTCTCACGCGCGGCCGCGCAGCTTGGCAACCCACCAGCGGAGCCCGATCAGGAGGAAGCGCCTGTCGTGAAAGCACTCCGGCGGCTTTCCTTCGTCCCACGACCTCCCTCCCATCCAGCATGGGCGTGCCTCCGCAGCGGTTGGTCCAACGTACCGGCGGGTGTGAATCGTGGCGAGATCGGGAGCGCCCTGACTGTCGTTCCGCGCTCGGTTGGTCCGTCGCGCGTTCGGAACTCCGCACGCGGTCCTGTGGTATGCCCATCGGGGCCTCCTCTGTTCCGTTTTCGTCCTCCGCGATGCGCCTCTCCGACGATCACTTCTTCGACGACGAGCTCGATCTGCCCAATGAGCTCGACGAGCTCGACGAGCTCGACGACTTCCCACTCGGCGACGGGACCGCGGACACCGAGGCCACGGTCTACTGCCCGTACTGCGGGGAGGCGGTAGAGATCGGACTCGACCCGGGCGGCGGCCCCTCGCAGCAGTACGTGGAGGACTGCCAGGTGTGCTGCCAGCCGTGGCTGGTGAGCCTGTTCTACAACGAGGGTGGACAGGCGGAGGTGTCGGTCACGGCGCTCGACGAGTAGACGTAGACGAGCCGGGTCAGCGCGGACCCGATTCGGCCCCGGAAACCAGCCGCCCGTCGGCCCGTAAGGGGGGTGAGCTCCCCCTTACTCCCTCCCCGACGGGCCCATGGACACCCTACTGCGGGACCTCCGCTACGCGGCCCGGCGCCTTCGCAAGGCGCCGGGCTTCACGCTGGTCGCAATCCTCTCGCTTACCCTCGGCATCGGCGCCAACACCGCGGCCTTTAGTCTGGTGAACGCGATCCTGCTGCGCCGGCCGCCACTCGCGCAGCCCGAGGAGCTGGTCGAGGTCCACACGACCAGCCCGAGCTACGGGTTCAATGTGTTCTCGTACCCCGACTACGAGGACCTCCAGCATGCGACCGGGGACGTCTTCAGCGGCATCGCCGCCTCGCTGCTCACCCTCGCGCCCCACGACCTCGGCGACCGCGTCGAGAGCGTGCCGGCCGAGATGGTGAGCGGGAACTACTTCTCGGTGCTCGGTATCCGGCCCGCCCTCGGGCGACTGTTCAGCGCCCAGGACCACGTCGCGCCCGGCGGCCATCCCGTGGTCGTGCTCGCCTACGACTACTGGCAGAGCGCCTTCGGTGCCGACCCGAAGGTCGTCGGCCGGGAGATCCGGCTCAGCGGGCACCCGTACACCGTCGTGGGCGTGACGCCGAAGGAGTACCAGGGGACCCTGCGCGGCCTGGCCCCGTCGCTGTACGTGCCGGTCCTCATGATCAACCGGCTGCAGCCGTCGACGTCGGACCAGCTCAAGGCCCGCGGTAACCACTCGGTGTTCCTCGTCGCCCGCCTCCGCGACGGCGCCACGCTGGCGCGGGCGCAGACGGCGGTCGCCGCGTTCGCCGAGAGCATGCTGCGCACCCACCCCGACGACTGGCCGGTCGGGAACCGCGTCGTGCTCACGCCGGTCAATGACATCTACGTCACCCCCTACATCGACAAATTCCTCGCCGCGGCGGCCGGGCTGCTGCTCGCGGTGGTGGGCATGGTGCTCACGATCGCCTGCGCGAACCTGGCGAGCTTCCTCCTGGCCCAGGCGCGCGACCGGCGGCGGGAGATCGCGGTGCGCCTCGCCCTCGGCGCCCGGCGCGGCGCGCTGGTGCGCCAGCTCCTCACCGAGAGCCTCCTCCTCGGACTGCTCGGCGGGATCGGCGGAGTCGTGCTCGCGAAGGGGCTGCTGCAGCTGCTCACGAGCGCCGACCTGCCGCTCCCGATCCCCATCACGCTCGACCTGAGCCTCGACCGCACGGTGCTGTCGTTCGCGCTCGGCGTGTCGCTGGCGGCAGGGTTGCTCTTCGGCCTCGTGCCCGCGCTGCAGGCAACGCGCCCCGACGTGATCAACGACATCAAGAGCGAGAACGTCGGCGGCGGGCCGCGGCGGCGGTTCACGCTGCGCGGCACGCTGGTGGTGGGGCAGGTGGCCGTTTCGCTGCTGCTGCTCGTGACCACGGGGCTCTTCCTCCGCAGCTTCCGCGAGCGGCAGACGGTGGACCCGGGCTTCGGGCACGCGCCCGCCGCCGTCGTGACGTTCGGCATTCCGTCGGACCGGTACTCGGAAGAGGAAGGACTCCGCTTCGTTCGCCGCCTCGAGGAGCAACTCGGCGCCATCCCCGGGATCGAAGGCGTGGGCGTCATCAGCAACCTCCACCTGAACCCGCTCAGCACCAACGATATCGGCGTGAACGTCGAGGGCTTCACCCCGCCGTCGGGGCAGAAGAACTTCCCCATCGACTACGCCACCGTCGACTCGGGATTCTTCGGCGCCGTCGGACTGCCCGTGCTGCGCGGCCGCAACTTCGGCCCGACCGACGTGAAGGGCGCGCCGCACGTGGCCGTCGTCAACGAGGCGATGGCGAACCGGTTCTGGCCCGGGCAGGACCCGATCGGCCGCGTCTTCCGGACGTCGCTGGGCGAGATCCGGATCGTGGGGGTGACGCGGACGGCCAAGATCCGCGCGTTGAGTGAGGACCCGCGACCGTTCGTCTACCTGCCGATCACCCAGGACTTCACCTCCGGCCTCTGGCTGGTGGCGCGTACGCGCGGCGACGCCGGCCGGACGCTGATCGACGTCCTCGCCGCGATGCGCGCGCTCGATCCGGACGTCGCGGTCCTGCAGACGCGGACGATGGAGCGGCACCTCGCGTCGATCCTCCTCCCCGCGCGGTTGAGCGCGCTGACCTTCACGGCGTTTTCCGCGCTGGCGCTCACGCTCGCCGTCGTCGGCATCTACGGCCTGGTGGCGTACAGCCTTCGCCGGCGCAGCCGCGAGATCGGCATCCGCCTCTCGCTCGGCGCCGAGCCGGCCGGGGTGGTCAAGCTCCTCATGGGGTCGGGCATGCGCCTGGTGGCCGCGGGCGTGGCGATCGGCCTCCTGCTTTCGGCGGCCGCGGCACGGCTCCTTGAGACGTTCCTGTTCGGCGTGACGGCCTGGGACCCGGTGACCTTCGTGGCGGTGCCGGCGCTGCTCCTGGCCACGGGCGCGCTGGCGGCCTACCTGCCAGCTCGCCGCGCGACCCGGGTGGACCCGGTGGTCGTGCTCAAGGCCGAGTAGGCGGGCGACGCGCGCTCGGGTACTCCACGATGTGCTCCCACTCGCTGGGGTCCGAGCGCGCCACCACCGCCACCACCGGCGCGGAGTCGCTGAGGTTGCACACCTCGTGGGGGACGCCGGGCTCGATGAAGATGAAGTCGCCGGGACCGTTCTCGACCGACAGCTCGAGGTTCGGCCCGTACTCGTGCCGCACGCGACCTTCGAGGATGTAGAGCATGACCTCGAAGTCGACGTGGACGTGCGCGTACGCCACGCCGCCGGGCGGGATGGTGGCGACGTTCATCGAGAGCTGCTTGGCGCCGACGTTCTTGCCCGACAGGCCCGTCTTGTAGCGGATCCCGTTCCAGCCGCGTGTGGTCCCGCTCCCGCGCAGCACGAAGATCCCGGCGTCCCCTTCGACGTCGGCGCGGAGGTCGGTGGTGGCATCGGACATGGGCGTCAGAATGGAAGGGTCGAAGGGTCGGGTGAGGCGGGTCGGATGCTGCGGGTTGGGTGCCGCGGGTCGGAGGGTCTGGAGGGCTCCTCCGCCCCGCCTCGTCCGCCCCGCCGCACCCGACCCGCCGGAGCCGAGAGCCGAGAGCCGAGAGCCGTAGTCATTCGATCACGACCACACTGGCAGTCGCCTGCACGGGGTACGACTCCATCACCGGCCCCGTGAACCAGGCGCTCACGCGCTGTCCGACGGCGACGTCGGCCGCCGTGGCGGCCGCACCCGACCGGCGCACGATGCGCGCCCCGTCGATCCGCGCGACCGCTTTCTCGTAGCCCGAGTGGTCGTCGGGGCGTTCCTCGATGCGCACGCGCCCGTCGTCACCGATCGCCGTGACGAAGCCGCTGATCGAGGGGGGCTCGTCGGGAAGGTCTGCGGTACGCGTGGAGGTCGGCGGGACCGCGCCATCGCGCGGGGAGCAGGCGGTGGCGCCGGCGAGCGCCGCGGCGGCCGCGAGGCCGGCCTCGCCGACGAGGTGGCGGATTCGTGTGAGAGGCATGGTGGCGTTCGGAAGAGGGACCGTGAGCGGCTCGGCGGTTCGAGACGGCGGACTCCGACAGTTGGAGAGACCCACACATCGCCCGCCGCGCCACCGCGGATCCTGATCGTGACGCGGCCCACTGCCGCCGGCCCGGCTCCCGCCTGGCGGCCGGCATCCTCGTTAGGCCGCGGCGCGGAAGAACCGCAGCAGGACGGCGGCGTACTCGTCCGGGCGGAGGACGGCCGCCGCGTGCCCAGTACCGTGAAAGGTGTGCACTTCCGCTCCGGGGTAGAGGGCGCGCAGCGCCTCCCGGGCCGCGGGCGGAAAGAGCGGGTCGTCGTCCGCCTCGAGGATCAGCACTCGGCCACCCCAAGCGGCGAGGTCCCCGGGGGCGTAGCCGGCCTGCTCCGCGAACTCCGCCGCGAGCCACACGCGACTGAGGACGTCCGGCTTCGACAGGCCGGCCACGACTCGGTCGAAATACTCGCGCCAGAATGGGTCAGCGCCGACCAGCGTCCGGCCGAGCCGGCGCCGGAGGAGCGAGCGCAGGAGCGACGTGGGGAGCAGCGCGAGTGGCGCGACCGCCGAGCGCCGGCGCCGCCCTGGGTCCGGCGCGCCCGTGTGGGAGAGGACGAGGGAGGCGATGCGCTCGGGGTGTCGCCGCACGAGCGCCTGCGCGACGAGCCCGCCGAAGGAGCCGCCGACCACGTGGGCGCGCCGCACGCCCTCCTCGTCGAGCACCGCCACGAGCCCGTCGAGCAAGTCGCCGAGCGTGCCGACCGAGGGGTAGTCTGGTGCGACGACGTGAACGTGCTGCTCCAGGAGCCCGATCTGCTGGAAGGCGAACTCCGCGACGCCGAGCGCCCCGCCGAGCAGGAGCGCCGTCGACGCCCCCCGGCCGCCGCGGTAGTACCGCCACTCGGCGCCCTGATGGACGAGCCGTACCGGCGGGTGGGTCGCGCGAAATCCGGCCAATTCCCGGTCGAGGGACATTGAAGGGCGGCTCTCGGCTACGGCAGACAGCACTCGGGTGCAGGCCCGCTCCCTCCCTTGCGCCCCTTCACCATACGATGCAGCGTGGGCACGCTCAACGGCAGCATTCGGCTCGCGGGAAGAACAGGTCGGAGGGTCGGAGGAGTCCTCTCGCCACTCCAACCCGCCGCACCCGACCCGTGGCACCCGACCCGCAGCACCCGACCCACCGATCGCATGCACACCTGTCGCCGAACGAGTACGTCACGCCGACGCGGCGTGTGGCACGGCCACGTTCTCGCGTTGGTCGCCGTGATCGTGTTCGGTGTCGCCCGTGCGGCCGGCGCCCAGGGCGGGGCCCCGGCCCCGCAGCCCACGGAGTCACCCTCCGGGCCGGTCGCCATGTCCATCGAGCAGGCACTCCGCGCCGCGGCACCTCCGGCCGCGCTCGGGGCCGACACGTGGCGGCGCATCCGGGCGCTGTACGAGCGCGGCGGCTTCGCCCCGCTCTGGCTCGCGGGGAACGTGGTGGGCCCGCGCGCGGCGACGCTGGTCGCCGCCCTCGACCGCGCCGACGAGCACGGGCTGCGGCGGTCGGACTACCCACTCGCCGAGCTCGCCGACGCGATCGCCCCCGTGGCGCGCGGCCCGCGCGGGGGCCGGCCGGTGCCGACCGCGGACCAGCAGGCTCAGGCCGACATCCTGCTCACGACGGCGTTCGTCACCTACGCCACGGACATGCTGAGCGGGCGCGTGGACCCGTCGTCGGTGGAATCGGCGTGGCACATCGCGCTGCCGCCCGCCGACGTCGACAGCGCGCTGCAGCGCGCGCTCGCGGCGCCGCGCCTCGACGAGGCGCTCGCCCGGTTCCCGCCGCAGCTCGAGGGGTACGAGACGCTCGTCGGGGCGCTGGCGCGCTACCGCACCGTCGCGGCGCGCGGCGGATGGCCGCAGCTCCCCGCGGGGCGCCGGCTCGCACCCGGCGACTCCGGCCCGCAGGTCGGCGTCCTCCGCGCGCGACTGCGCGCCGAGGGCTACCTTCCGCCGGCCGCCGCCGCGGCCGCGGCGGCTGTTGCCACCGGCACGGCGCTCAGGGAGGCGTACTACGGGCCGGACGTCGCCGCGGCAGTGGCGCGCTTCCAGACGCGGCACGGGTTGGCGGTGGACAGCGCCGTGGGCCCCGGCACCCGCGCCGCGCTCAACGTGCCGGCCGATCGCCGCGCGCTGCAGATCGAGGCCACCCTCGAGCGCTACCGCTGGCTTCCGCACGAAGCTCCGCCCACGCGACTGGTCGTCGTCAACATTCCGTCCTTCCGGCTGATCGCGTTCGACAGCGGGCGCCGGGTGATGACGATGCCCGTCGTCGTCGGCAGCGAGCTCGCCTCGCGCCGCACGCCTGTCTTCGCCGACTCGATGAGCTACGTGGAGTTCGGGCCGTACTGGAACGTGCCGCCGTCGATCGCCCGGAACGAGATTCTGCCGAAGGCCGCGCGCGACCGCAGCTATCTCACGCGGAACGGCTACCAGCTCGTGCGCGGGTGGGGCGACGACGCGCCGCCGGTGGACGCGCGGTCGCTGAGCACCGCCCGGCTCTACTCGTCGAGCTACCGTGTGCGACAGCTCCCCGGGCCGAAGAACGCGCTCGGTCGCATCAAGTTCATGTTCCCGAACGAGTACAACGTCTACTTGCACGACACGCCGGCGCAGGCGCTGTTCGGCGAGGCCGTACGGGCGGCGAGCCACGGCTGCGTACGGCTCTCGGACCCCGCGGCGCTGGCGCGCTTCGTTCTCGCCGGCCACCCGGCGTGGCCCCCGCAGCGCATCCAGCAGACACTAGACGCCTACACGCACACGCGCGTCGATCTCCCGGAGAAGATTCCGGTCTACCTCCTCTACCTGACAGCCTTCGAGCAGGGCGGCGAGGTCGCCTTCCGCGAGGACCTCTACGACATGGACGGCCCGCTGCTGCGCGCCCTCGGTGCCCCCGACGCGCCGAGCACCGACAGCCTCGTCGCCCACCTCGGCACCCTCGTCCGCGGCGCGCCCGTCGTCGACGCGAGCCGCCAATAATGGCCGGGCGCGCGTGAACGATACGAGGCGCCGCGGATGAACGCGGATGACGCGGATCTGCCCCTCGCAAGGTCGAAGCTCCTCTCACGAAGCCCGGCACAGGAGCTTTGACTCACGCCTGGAGCCATCCGCGTGCATCCGCGTTGATCCGCGGCCGCTTCAGCGGTTGTTGTCAGTTGATCGGCGCCCCGAGGCGGTACACGTCGCCCTCGGCGAAGAGGAGGTAGACTTCCCCGAAGCCGTCGACGCCGAAGGACTGCACGCGGCCACTCACGCCGGTCTGCCACGACAGGTACTCGGTGATGCCGCGGCCGTCGCCGCCGTACTTGATGCTGCGCAGCCAGCCGAGGCAGTAGTCGGCGAAGAAGTAGCGCCCGGCGTGCGCCGGCACCCGGGTGCCCCGGTAGACGACGCCCCCGGTCACCGACGTGCAGGGCGGGGTGTGCTCGTACTCGAGGATCGGGAGCGTCGTCCCGGAGCTGTCGCACGTCGCCTCGTGGAAGCAGTGCGCCCCTTCGAGCGTGCTCCAGCCGTAGTCGACCCCGGGCGCGCTCGCGGGGACGGCGTTGATCTCCTCCCAGTTCCCCTCGCCCACGTCGGCCACGTACAGGAGGCCCGACGGCGGGTCGAAGGCGAAGCGCCACGGATTGCGGAGGCCGAGCGCCCACAGCTCGCCGCGCGCCCCGGCGCGCCCGACGAACGGGTTGTCGGTGGGAATGGCGTAGGGCTCCGCGCCATCCACGTCGAGGCGCAGGAGCTTGCCGAGCAGAGACGCCGGGCTCTGGGCCACCCGGTCCGGGTCGCCCGTGCTCCCGCCGTCGCCGACGCTGACGTACAGCCGGCCGTCCGGCCCGAAGGCGAGCATCCCGCCGTTGTGCTGAAAGTCCGGGTGCGCGACGGCAATCACCGTGGCCGCCGAGGCCGGGTCAGCCCGGTACGGGTCGTCCGCGCGCACCTCGAAGCGCGCGACGGTCACCGCGCCGTCGGCGGCGGTGTACGCCACGTACACGCGGCCGGTCTCGGCGAAGCGCGGGTGGAACGCCAGGCCGAGCATGCCGCGCTCGGGGCCGGCGGTCGACACGACGCCGGTCAGGTCGAGGAACGGCTCCGGGCGGAGCGCGCCGTCTTCGACCACGCGGATGGTGCCGCGGCGCTCGACGACGAAGAGTCGCCGGTCGCCTAACGGGGCGGCGAGGTGCAGCGGGAGCTGCAGCCCGCCGGCGACGCGCTCCAGCCGGAGGCGCGCCGCGACGAGGGGCGGTCCGCCGGGTCGCTCCGGCGGGCCCGGGTCGGGCCCGGCGACCACGGAGTCGCGGCACGCCGTCAGTGCCGTCAGGGCGTGCACGCCCGCGGCGAGCGCGAGCGCCCGGAGCGGAGCGGCGAAGGGTGGGCGAGTCGGCACGGTCGGTCCCGGCAGAGGAGCGAGGGCCGCCGCGTGTCGACGCGGCGCCGGGTGCTCCGCTGCGCGCAACCGTAGGCGCGCGTGGGCAAGGGCGACAACGCGCACGGGACGAGGCGCACGCCCTGCACTTCGAAGCGCGCCGCCGGTGACGTAGCTCGTCACGCGCGCTTACTTGCTTCGCGTCCTGGCCGCGGCTACGTTCCGTTGCACGCGGCGACCGCGACGGCGAGCCGCGGATGCACGCGGGCGATCAACAGAAAGGCGGGCCGCGGATGCGCGCGGCCGCACGCGGATCGCCCCCGAGGCAGGTCAAAGCCCCTCCTTCCCGATCCGGGAGAGGGGCTTTGCTAGTGTGGGAGCCGATCGGCGTGCGGCCGCAGGCCGCCAGCGTTCACCCGCGGCTAATCGGTAGTGGCCGTTGCAGCTCGCCACGGCCGCGATCGCCTGCGGCTCAGAGACCAGGAAGGACGAGATGACGAACCCGACCGGGGGCGCGGCTGCATCCGCGGCCCCGCCC
>Ga0307416_100000130_pt1 | contig 45489 bp, 49 predicted proteins | sample DK1Cmetagenome_2_FD_203821 | JGI IMG/M metagenome (GOLD analysis project Ga0307416, IMG submission 203821) | Maize rhizosphere microbial communities from greenhouse at UC Davis, California, United States - DK15-C-3 | ecosystem: Host-associated > Plants > Roots > Rhizosphere > Soil | place...
GCAGGCGGCGCGAGCGCCGCACCGACCGAGGCCGCATCGTCGATGGCAGCACCAGCAAAGGCGAGTAAGAACTACAACCTGCAGTTCATCCAGGGAGTGGCTGGCGACGAGTTCTACATCACGATGAACTGTGGCATGCAGGCCGAGGCGGCCAAGCTTGGCGTCTCGGTCAAACCCCAAGGAGGACAGAAGTTCGACCCCACGGTGCAAAAGCCGGTTCTCGACTCGGTCGTCGCCTCCAAGCCGGACGCCATCCTCATCGCACCCACTGACGTGACGGCGATGCAAGCGCCCCTCAACGCAGCAGCTGGGGCGGGTATCAAGATCGTCCTCGTCGACACCACCGTGGAAGATCCTTCGATTGCCGTTTCGGCGATCGCATCCGACAACGAGGGCGGCGGTCGGGCGGCCTTTGAGGCCATCAAGCAGCTCAACCCGAACGGTGGCAAGGTGATGATCATGTCCGTGAACCCGGGCATTTCCACCACCGACGCACGGGCGAAAGGCTTTGAAGACGCCGTCAAGGAAGACTCAAAGTTCCAGTACCTCGGGGTCCAATATTCCAAGGATGATCCGGCCACAGCGGCAAATCTCATGGGCTCGGCGCTCCAAAAGGACCCCGACATCGTTGGTGTCTTCGCCGCCAACCTGTTCTCCGCGGAAGGCACGGCCACCGGTGTTCGCCAGGCCGGGAAGGGGGAGCAGGTCAAGATCGTCGGTTTCGACGCCGGGCCAAACCAGGTCAAGGTTCTGAAAGAGGGAACGGTTCAGGCGCTGGTGGCGCAGGAGCCAGCGGTGATTGGTCAGTACGGCGTAGACGCTGCCGTGACCGCCCTAGAAGGAGGCAGTCCCACGCCCAAGGTCCAAACCGGCTTCACGATCATCACCAATGACAATGTCGACGGCGAGGGAGCGGCTGCCGTCTACAAGTCCAGCTGCTGACTTGGACAGGGTGGGGGTCGACGACGACGCGTCGGCCCCTACCCGACCAGGTCCGAACCTGTGACCCACGATGGATAGATCACTCTCCGGCAAGGTAGCGGTCGTCACCGGCGCCTCTTCAGGGATCGGATTTGCAACGGCCCGGGCACTAGCCGATGCCGGCGCCCTCCTGGTCGTAGCCGCGCGGTCGACCGAGAGACTTGAGCTGGCTGTGCGCGACCTGGGCGGTGCGGCCACGGCTATCCCAACCGATGTCACGTCGACGAGAGAAGTCGATCACCTCGTAGCGAAGACGCTTGACCTTCATGGGCGCGTCGACATCCTGATCGCTAACGCAGGCGTCTACGTCGGCGGCGACTTCGTCGCCAATGACGTAACACAGTTACTGAGACTCATCGATACCAACGTCGGCGGCGTCGTACGCGCGATCCATGCGGCGCTGAAGTACATGACCGCCGCCGGGACGGGCGACATTGTCGTCACCAGCTCCGTTTCCGGGCACCAGTCGATCCATAGGGAGCCGGTGTACTCCGCGTCCAAGCACGCCGTGAAGGCGTTGACGCATGGCCTTCGGCGACAGCTGATCGGAACAGGCATTCGCATCGGCGCAATTGCGCCAGGCGTCGTTCTGAACGATCTATGGCAAGTCACGGATGCCGCGGCGGTCGCCGAGGGCGTCGCTGCCGGAACGGGCCTGACGTCGGAGGATGTGGCTGATGCCGTCTTGTACATGCTGACACTGCCGCGGCACATCACCATCCGCGATCTCGTCATGCTCCCGATCAATCAAGAGATTTAGGACGGCAGCTCCGCCACGTCCATCTCAATCGTTGCCGGGCTGCCGCAGTGTGGCACGCGCTAGCGCGGTCCGGCGTACCTGCTCATCGTCACGCGTGTCGATACGCTCCGCGCTTTCATCCGTCATGGGCACAACGTTCCCTAGGGCGAGTGCCGCTGCCAACACACGGCTCACCTTGTCGGCCATCTCCGTCAGCTGGAGGGCCTGGGCGGGGCTTGAGACGAGGACAACCAAGCCGTGGTTCCGCAAGTAGATGACTCGCGGCATGCCCCACTCGCCTGCGTGTTCTGCAAGACGCGCACGTACCTCTCGCGCCAGCACCACCCCCGGATCCGAGTAGGGAATCAGCAACCCACGACGGCCCATCACTACCACCTGGTCAGGGAAGATCGGCGGACCAGCAAGTACTTCCGCGCGATCGGAGCACAGCAGCGCATTCACAGACTCCGGGTGCGTATGCGCCACTGTCGTGGCACCGGCGTCCACCACGCATACAACATGCAGCAGTGCCTCCACCGACGGGCGCATTCCTTGCTCCGCCTCTATTTCGTCGAAGTAACGCGCCACGTCTGCGTCACCGGCAGCTGAATCGTCGACGATTTCAGACAGTCGCCTCAAACTCACCAAGACAAAGTCTGCTGCCGAGGCGTGGCGCAACGACCGTCCTGTGGCCTTGACGGCGAGTTGATCTTCGGCGACCACCTGCGATGTATTGCCTTCCGCCAGGATGGCAAGTCGGCGCGCGGGCTCACCGAGTGTCCGGGACAGCTGTACCAGATCCGTAAGGTCGTGTGCCGAGGTCATGCGTTGCTCCCGGGAGTGGGGACGATGCTATCCAGTCGCTGCCAGAAACGTCGTACGGTTGGGTTGTTGGATGGGATAAGCAAGCCCGCGTTGGAGCTTCGCTGCAATGCTGCCTGCGCGGCATCCTTCGATAGATGTCCGATGGCAACAGCCTGAGCGGCCAGGCTGCCGAGCGAGGTTGCTTCGACAGGCCCAAAGCGCAGTGGCCGCCCGCAGGCGTCAGCGGTCAGCTGGCGCAGCAGTGGGTTCAGCGACCCGCCTCCAATCATGTGGACTTCATCGACGGGTGCGTTCGTCAGCTGCTCGCACAGATTGATCGTGCGTCGGTACGTGAGCGCAAGACTCTGCAGAATGCAGCGGGTGACTTCTGCAGGAGTCTCGGGAGGCACCATGTCCCTGGAAGCGCATTGCATTCGTACGGTGCGTAGAACGTCTTCGCTGGAGACGAGATCGGAAGAGCTGACGTCGAAGGCAGCCAATAGCGGACCAGCAGCCGCCGCGCCCTCCACAAGGTCCGCGATCGTGAGGTTCCGGCCTTGGTCCTGCCACTGGCGCATGGCCTGTTCGAGTAACCACAGTCCGGTGAGATTACGCATGAACAGCGTCGTCCCGCCGAGTCCCGCCTCGTTCGTGAAGCCGGCAGCTAACGCGTCGCTCGTGACCATTGGACCTGCTAGCTCCACACCCACCAGCGACCAGGTGCCCGAAGAGATGAAAGCAGTGTGGGGGCGAGGAGAAGCCCCCGCCACGGCCGAGGCCGTGTCATGCGACGCCACTAACACAAAAGGCCATTGATCGCGTGCTCCGATCTTCGCGGCAAGCTCCTTGCCGAGTTCGCCGACCACAACGCGGTTGTCCATGACGGGCGGAAAGACCGAGGCGTCGACCCCGACGGCATTCAAGAGATCTGTGTCCCAGGTGCCTGCACGAAGAGAGACCAAGCCTGTGGTGCTGGCTATTGAGCGCTCCGCGGTTCGGGCGCCAGTCAGAAGCGCACACCACAGGTCAGGAACGAGTAACGCTCTGACGTCCTGCGATTTGGCGGTTGAACCGGCGGAATCCAGAATTCTGCCGATGCGAAACACCGTGTTGATGTGCTGTGGCAGCACGCCGGTACGCGTAAAGAGGTCTTCGGCCCCTAGCCGGTGCAGCAAGTGCCGTGCATCCTGCCCGTCAGCGGCCCGATAGTGCTGAATCGGAGCCACAAGCGTGTTGTTGTTGTCGATGAGCCCGACGTCCACACCCCATGCCGTTACACCCATGCTGCTGGCGGCACCGTCTAACTGAGCGGCGGCCCGTTGGAGACCAATAACGGTTTGTGAAAAGAGCCCGTCTGCGTCCCAATGCTGTTCTAGACCGGATCCTGATGGTTCGTTGCGGAATCGATGCATCTCGGCAATCTCAAGGCGATCGCGCTCCAGTCTCCCCACGAGGACACGACCGCTCGTGGCACCCAGGTCGACGGTCACATAGCTGCTCATCATCGGTGATCGTCACACAGCGGTGTACGCACCATCGATGACAATGCTTTGGCCCAGCAGATAGGAAGACCTCGCGGAGCACAAGAAGACCACGAGCGCCTCAAGATCGGCAGGCTCACCCATTCGTCCAGCGGGAATCATGCTCCGCCACCGCTCGGCGAGTTCGGGATTGGCGGTTGTGAACTGCCGCGTCATCTCCGACAACATGTAGCCGGGTGCGATGGCGTTGACGCGGATCCCGATAGGCGCCCACTCCACGGCCAGCGCCTTGGTCAGCATTTCCACGCCTGCCTTCGATGCGTGATACGACGCTTGATGTTGCGGAAGGTTCACGACGTGTGCCGACATTGACGAGACGTTGACGATTACGCCTCCGGAATCTGCTGCGGTGCAGGCCCGGGCGAGGGCCTGGCAGCACAGGAACGTACCCGTCAAATTGATGTCGATTACCCGCTGCCAGGATTCTCTCGAGACATCGATGCTCTCTTCCCAGACGGTAATCCCGGCAGCGTTGATCAAAATGCTTGGCGAACCGAGCGTGCGACTGACATCACCAAACGCTGCGGCGACGCTGCGGTCCTCGGTGACGTCAGCTGCCACACCGACGCACTCCACCGCGAACTCGTGCTGAACGGTTTTTGCACTGTCATTGACCTCCCCGAGCACATCAAGCAAAGCGATCTTGGTACCCCACCTCGCAAGTGCTTGGGCCATGCTGAATCCGAGCCCCCGAGCTCCACCCGTGATCACCGCGACTTGGCCTGCTAAATCCTCAAACACTTCCTCCATCCCCTCTGCACGCTTAACGTCTTGTTAATGGCCGCGTCCACATGAAAGCATGCAGCGCGCTTGCCAAACGACCACGCTGCTGAAGGTGTCCGGACAGTTGATCTGGAGGTTGCCATATGACATTGGTCACGACGCAAAAGCTCCTTGACGCCGCGGTTAACGCGCGCGTAGGAGTCGCGGCCTTTAACGTCATCACGCTTGAGCATGCGGAGGCAATCGCGGCCGGGGCACAAGCTGCTGCTGCGCCGGCCGTCTTGCAGGTCAGTCAGAACGCGGTGAAATTTCATGGTGGGGCGGTGCGGCCGCTTGCAGCGGCGCTCCAGGAGATTGCTCGTGCGGCTGCTGTGGACCTGGCCCTGCACTTGGACCACGTCGAGGACATCGGGCTGCTGCATCAGGCGGCCGACTCCGGTTTCAGCTCTGTCATGTTCGACGCATCAATGCTTGTTTACGCCGCCAATATCGCGGCGACCGATGAGGCCGCCCGGTGGGCACACCAGCGCGGCCTAATCCTAGAGGCCGAGCTGGGATATATCGGCGGAAAGACTGGATCAACACTCAGCGCCCATGCTCCAGGCGCTCGAACCGATCCAACAGAGGCGGCGGATTATGTAGCCCAGACGGGAGTCGATGCGCTGGCGGTCGCCGTGGGCAGCATGCACGCAATGACCTCTCGGTCTGCCGTACTTGATCACCAGCTCATCGCCAGACTCCGGGAGACCGTACCAGTACCGCTCGTGCTCCACGGCTCGTCTGGCGTGGCCGATGAGGATCTGGCTCAAGCAGTCACGTGTGGGATTACCAAGGTCAACATCGGAACGATTCTGAACGTCGCATTCACGAATGCAGTGCGGGATGCACTGGGCGACACGACCGTTGTCGACCCGCGCAAATACGTCTCGCCCGGCCGCGACGCCATCGCAGACGTGGTGCAGCATCTCATCATGGTCGTCGGACACCCCCAGTTCATCGCGGAGAGAAACGCCGGCCTGACCTGAGCCTGGCAGAACACACCGTTGCGATGTATACGCGGCTCTTCGGGGTAACCCTCGCCGACCCTGAGGGCAGAAATGAGCCGGTTTGATCGCCAGTGGCCCGTTGGCTCCCTGAACGGTGACAAACGGCCGCACCTAGCGGGCATTCAAGCTGGACTCGGGCTCAGTGCCCCCTGCGAACTTGCAGCAGGAAACTGCAGCAACAAACGCAGAACCCCGGCGGCTCCTGACGCGCGTCATCGCGGCTGATTAGGCAAAAAGACGCTCGAAAGGCCCGCTCCGCCACTCTGCAAGCGAGGCGTCCCCATTCGTTTCAAGCCAAATCCGGCCGCGTGCCTAATTCGTGCCCAAACCCCGCGCAACTGAGCAGCGCGCATTCCCTCTCAATCATCAATCCAGGCCAGCAGACCCGTACGGCCGGGCCAGTTCGGTTTGGGCCTGGGACAGGCCTCGGACCACGGGCACCGAGGCGGCGAAGGCTAGGGTGCTAAGTATCGCCACGGCGATCTCCAGGGCGGGGACCACGCCCTGGTGGATATTGCTAATGCCCATGATTCCCTCCTGGAGCGGCAAGTTCGAGGCTGCGTTGCCCGCCACCAAGTACGCAATCCAGAGCCCCCACCACAGGCTCGTGTCTCGGTAACGGCCGCGTTGGCCGACTGCGGCAGAGCTCGAGGTGATCCGCCAGCTGTCATCGACGATCTGCTTCGGGAACCACAGTAAGACGATCGGTACCAACCATCCCAGCCAAGCCCAGACGGCCGATCGGCGAACCCGATCCGGAGCGATCAGCACTGCGTTCTCTCGGGCGCGGGAGAGCCAGAGTGAGCCAACAATCCACGTCGGCGGGAGCACCAGGAAGTAGAGCAAGGCGGCCGCGTGGTATGTGGTGATCACCTGAGCCGGATCCCGGCCTTCGGCCGCCGCAGCCTCATACGCGTGGACGGCCGCTGGCGCCGATACGGCACTGAGGATGTCACTCAGCACCACCAAGGCTCCGAGCACCAGCAGCGCCGTCCCGAGCCCCTGGTTCTGTCGCGGGCGAGTCGCAGCGCGCGTGGCCCAGGCCGTCCAGTTCCCGATCGGCTGAGGCTGCCCTGCGCCATACGCGGCAAGCGGGTGCACGGGCTGAGCCTGGGGTAGAGCCCCATATGGGCCGGGACGCTCAGTGTCGGGCTCCCAAAACTGCCAACCCGGTGGCGCCGGAGGCCACTGTGGATCGGGCGCCCACCCCGGCGCAGGTCGCCATCCCGCGGGTGGCTCCGGCCAGGACGGAGGCGTCCTAAAGCGCCATCCCGATGCCACCGGCTCGCCCGTCTGGTCGGTATCCATCCCCGCCCCCGCCCTCTCGATGAACCCCGGAAGATCGGGAAGAGATCCCCTCTGTAGCCAGGCAATTACCAACCGACAGAATGCCACTTCGACAGCGCGGCCCGCGCGCCAAACGGAAATGCCATGTCGAAGAGTGGGTGGTTAAGACAGCCCGTGTGCCTATCAGGGGTAATGTGCGCGGTCACCGTCGACTGCTTCTGCGTTGTGACTCGCCGAGCAACATCCGACGACGCCAATACGCGTACGCGCACACGCAAGCGCACGCCGCCAAAGTTGTTGCCCTGTTGCCGTTGACACCTGTCAGTCCGACTGAACTCGTGTTCGACTTCAAGCTGGAGATCGAGATCGGCCGCTTGTGCGTATTGAGGTCGATCACTTACACGGGCGGTTTTTGAGGGCGCCCACGGCCAGACTGTTGAGCTCAATGACGAGACAGTGAACGCCGAGTAGGGAACGCATCTGTACGGCCCCAGCCAGGCGAATTTCCCCCAACGGACGCCTTGGGTCGTGGTGGCTCTACCCGCGACGTTCGCCGCGCTGACACGGCGGCGGTCAACCCATGCACCCAGCAGGCCCGCCTCGGGTCGGAACTCCAGCGCTACGAGAGACTCAGCGGGCTGCCGAGGTCACCCCAAACTTCTGTGTCGATTAATACATGGGGAATGAGCCTCAAAGGATGTTCATCTAGCCAGCAATGCCGAGGAACACAAGGAGCGACTGCTCGACACGAATCATGTCCTGCTTAGTGAGATGGCCCACGCGCCGGCCAAGGTTCGCCCGGCGCACGGTTGTGATCCGGTCGACCATGATCTCACTCGGCTGAGCCAAACCATTTGCGTCAGTGGCTTCGACCGGAACACGGGCCAGAGGAGTATCTCGCAACACCGTAGACAACGGACATACCGTGACCGAACTTGTCACGTCGAAACGATCATCCTGGATGATCAGCGCGGGCCGTGGTTTTGATGCGTAGACGCCACCTGCGACTGTCCAGATCTCCCCCCGCCTCACTCATCCGCCCACACGCTGGCATCATCAACCCAAGCCTGCTCCTCCTCATCGGCTGGGCTTGTTGCAATAAGCAGCGACTGCCGGTGAGCCTCTCGGGCGAACTCCTCCGAGCTGACGTCTGGCACCCAGATCGTCATTGGCTTCATACCCTGCTTGCGAAGCTTCGCCCGATGCTTACGGACCCGTTCCTTGCTGCTGGTGGACACCCACCGATGTTACCTGTAACGGCCGGGTCGGGCAATGAACGAGAAGCCCGCGGCCTCCGCTGTCTCTTCCGCGCCACGGCCGGCGCCGAGAAGAGGACTCTTACTTATCACCGGCGCGGTGCCCGGCGTCAGAAGCGCTCCCTGATGCACAGCCTCACTGTGCGGGCATCCCGATTGGTATGGGCCAAATCGAACAGTCACTTGTCGCTGGCACAATTCGTGCCAAGAACCCCGCGCAAACTGCGGTCACTCGCGGCTACTCAGCGGTCAGCCTTCTCCTTTGCATATAAGCAAAATGCCTAGCCAGACCTCTTGGGATTCGTCTTCCAAGCTGGTGGTGCTAGTTCGATTCTCGTCACGCTCCACGCCGTCGCTCTAGTCAGGTCACATTAAGCATGCTCAAGTTAATCGAACAACCAGATGACAAGAATGGGCAGGCTGGTCACGCGTTGTGGCGGTGGTCATCGGCGCGCCTCGGCCGAAGTGGCGATCTCAGCCGGTCATTCAGACCACTCCGCGCTTCCCAGGACCACGGCTGCGACTGCATGATTTAGGCATTGCTCGAGGTCGGCGACAGTGGTAGGAACTCGGCTCGTGTCTAGGCGACAGGAGTAGACGAAGCGTCGTAGGGAGTGACCGGCGATCGGACGCGCGACGACATTGGCCGCGGCTCCGATCAGCGTGAGAGTCAGCAGACCAGGGTACGTCCATGGTGGTCGTACTTTCTGTGTTGGCGGTTATGGGTGCCGCGCTGGCGGTGCCTTAGCAGGCGATTAGCAGGGAGGCGTCGATCAATTGCAATCCTGGGCCAAGACCGGCAGCTTTACCCGGCCGTCATCGACCAGTCTCGCTTGGGTCTGCTTCGAGTAGGGTCCGCGTGTGACTGTGCCTGGTCATGACGACCGTGTTCGAAAGCAATTCGCGTCGCAAGCAGCGACCTTCAGTGCATTCCGGGCGGCTGGTTGCCAGGTTCATGCATCAGCATCGCGACGGGACGCAGCGATGACCGACGCGCTCGTGATCAGCGGCAGCGGGCCCTACGCGGACCGCTGGCATTCCTTTCCGGACACGTCCGCCCGAATCGCCCGGATCATCTCGGACCTCGGCTATACCGTGACCATCCGCGACGACGTCGAGTCCGCGCTCGCGTACCCCGGGCCATGCCGGCTGCTGGTCGTGAACATTGGCAACCCGTCAACGGTCACGCCCGCAGAGGCGATCGAAGCCGTGCGGTCCGGGCTGGAGAACCACCTGGCCGATGGCGGCTCCCTACTCGGCATCCACGTCAGCGCAACCTCACTGTCCACCATGCCGGAGTGGCCGAGCATCCTCGGGGGCCACTGGGTCCGCGGGCACAGCATGCACCCGCCACAGGGGGAGACGACCATCTCGGTGATCTCTTCCGATCACCCGATCATTGCCGGACTGGCAGACTTCGAGATCAACGACGAGCGCTACAGCTACCGGCAAACAAACCCCGACATTTGCATACTGTGCGAGCACAACTTCGAGGGCATTCGCCATCCGGTCGTGTGGTCGCGGGAGACGAAGACCTTTCGCGTCGCCTATGACGCTCTCGGCCACGACACCAGGTCCTACGACAGCGCCGGCCATGTCGCACTCTTGCGGCGAGCGGTCCGCTGGCTGCTATACGACCCCGTCAATGAGACGCAAACTGAAAGTAGAGCACCATGACTGCGCTCGTCTTGATCAGTGATGCGACCTTCGCGGATCAGTTCGATCGGAGACTACCGGCCCGGGGTCAAGTCATTGATCACCACGAGTCCGGCAACGCGGCCGACGCAGGCGCCCGCCTGGTTGCGCTCGAGCAGCTGCTACCCGATTTCCTGACCGGCGGTGCCCTGCGGCAGGAGGTGCCGAGATGCTCGAAACCGACCTGGTGCTCCATGCGTGATCAGGGGCGTGGAAAACGCCGAAGTTGATCAATTGCGCTTCACCGAATAAGCCGCTACGGCGGGTAATCCGGGATGTGCCAGGCTTGGCACAATAGCGGGATCATGGCAGCGCACCAGGGTAAGTGCGACGCCAGCCAACCCCACCAAAACGTTCGGCGTACGCCCTCCGCTCACTCCGCACGTCCAGCCGGGCCGCCCACTCGATCCTGCCCGAGTGAGATAGCGCGCGACCGTTCGGGCCGAGCGCAGATGCTGCGTAGCCGCTGACGGCCAGGCCTCCGCACCCGCCAGGTGCAGCTCGACAACCCCGGTCAGTCCGTGACACATGGTGCCATCGAAGGCTGATCCACCTGGCCGGTGGGCCGCGGCTGCCAGCCTCGCTCGCGCGTAGCTGATCTCGGCGAACGGGTCAGCGATTGTCGTCGAGCGGTACGCCGCCGCGATGCCAACTCCAGGCGCGCCGTGGCACCAGGCGAAGCCAGCCGGCCGGCCATGCACTCGCCAGTCGGGCCCCCCGCCCCGACTGGCCTCGTAATGCCCGTCCTCCCAGCGCAGTGCGTCGCCGATCAGACCGCCGGAATCGATGCCGGAAGCTTGGGCGGCGCTGAGCGCCAGGGCAATTCCGGATCCCCCATGAGCGAGGCCCACCACGCTCGGAGCAAAACCGGCCATTGCCCAGCGGGCTCCTCGGGCGTCGCGGATCGCGCGTTCAGCGAGCTGGGCGACGAGCTGTCGGGCAACTACCTGTCGTGCCGGCTCGACTGTGGCGGGAAGGTCTGCGCCGAGAACTGCCGCCAAGTGTCCTGCCTCGCCGTCCAGCAGGTCGGCGTACGAAGGACAGAGTGCGATGTTGTTTCGGAGCGCCTGGACCGCGGTAGCGGCGTAATCCCGGCCCGCAGAGAGCAGCGTTGCATCGCCGGCAAGGTCGCCGACCAGCTTTGCGGCTCGCGCGATGCCGAGCGCACCAGACTGCCAGCCCAACCGTCCAGGCTGCAGCGCCGACCGGTTGTCCAATATCGAGTGCATGGTCTGACACGCCAGCATCGACCAAGCCGAGCTACCCCCAGGCAGGCGGTAGCAAGCCGCGAGTGCGACCGCGATACCGGCGCGGCCAGTGAGCAGCCCATCGTCGAGCGGCCCACGGACGAGGGCCGGACGACCTTGCTGCTCGAAACGCACCGGATCGACGTCGTCGCCATCCCAGGCTGGGGCGCCGGTCGAAGAGAACCTGGCCAACGACATTAGCCGAGAGGCCAGGTGGCGGGCTGTGCCAGCAAATTCAGAGTCGATCATGATGCTACGAGTGGCTCGCCCGCAGCGGCCCTAGTCGAGCGGCGCCCTCCGCCGCTCCGTCGCGAAGGTGGCATCTCCGCCCTCCGGAATTCTGCGACCCCTCTCGGGTCGAACACTTGATCAGAAGGACGTTGGGGGTTTTGTGATACATGGCAGGCGCCAATCGATGGAATCATCTACGCACCTCGATCGATTTTGTGGGTCGCGGCTCAAGATCATCTATCTGGCGGTCCGCGTGAGTTTCCTCCACTTGAGCCGATGCAGCCGCTGTGGCCAGCCACCATCAACACTGGCCACTACAGACCCTCGTAGTTTCAGGGCTGTGTATGAACCGACTCGGGTAAGTCTTTGAGCAGCTGCCGTGCAAGCCGGACGAGCACCTCGGTGGCCGGGGAGAGGTTCGCCGGCGGGTGATGAAGGCGAAGGTCTCATAGAGAGGCGGGTCAAGGGAGTTCCAGTGCAGATTGCGCGTCGATCCCAGTGCGTGTGCCAACGGCAAGGAGATCACTGTGTCTCCAACGCCTCGCTCAGCCAGGGCCAAAAGCGAGAGCGGGTGACTCCACCTCCACGATCGGGCGCACTGAAACACCGGCGTTCTGGGTCAGCGCGAGGAGCTGATGCCGCGTCGGGTCCATATCGCCCCACTGCGCGTCAGGCAGGATGAGTTCGGCATCGGCAAGCTCGTGGATCGAGACAGGACGGTGCACCGGCCTGCGCGAGAAGTAGACGGCCTCCGCGGTCCATTCGACCGGGCCGATGTCGAGGCTGCGATCGTCGATCGGAAGTGCCACGAGTCCGGCTTCAAGATCGCCCCCCCGCACGGCCTCGGCGACTTGCCTGGAGTTGAGCTGCAGGATGCGCACCCGCACCAGGGGGTGCAGAGCGCGGAAGTTCACCACCAAGTCGGTGTTCAGCAGATGGTGCGCGCCGCTCGCACCCGCTCCAGCCGACGGCCGGTCTGATCGGCCAGGATCTCTTCGACAGCAAGCATGTCCAAGGCGACGCGGGTCCGGGCAATATCCATGATCGCGCCGGGCTCGAGGTCGGCCCCCCGCAGATCGCGGTAGGGCTCCTGAATCAGCAGACCTTCTTGGGCCAATTGGGCCAGTGCCTCGCGCACGGTGAGCCGACTGACATTCAGCGCCGCTGCCAACCGGTTTTCGGTCAACTTCTCGCCCGGTTTGAGCGTGCCAAGGACAATGGCCCGCCGAATCTCATTCATTACCGCTTCACGTCGGCTGATGGAGGAGACCGGCAGCAGTCCGGAAGAATCAGCGTCGACGAGGACATCACTGCGGGCCTCGTCGGTGCCTGAGTTGAGTGTCATGCAGCCGCTACCGCTTCCGGAGACCAGTCACACCCGCTCCACGCTCCGCGTGATAAGAGAGGAACATGACCGTCATCGCTGACACCCCAGTCCCCGTTCCCGGCGGATCCAGTAACGCTGCCGACCACCTGTGGATGCACTTCAGTCGGATGGGCAGCTTCGCGACCAAACCGGTGCCGATCGTCGAGCGCGGCGAGGGCGCTTACATCTACGACAGCACTGGTCGCCGTTATCTCGATGCGCTTTCCGCGTTGTTCGTCGTCCAAGCCGGATACGGTCGCGACGAGATCGCCGATGCGGCCGACAAGCAAATGCGTAAGCTGCCGTACTTCCCAATCTGGTCGTACGCCACTCCGCCGGCTATCGAGCTTGCCGATCGACTCGCGGCCCTGGCACCCGGCGATTTGAACAAGGTGTTCTTCTCCTCCGGTGGTGGTGAGTCTGTCGAGACCGCGTGGAAGGTCGCCAAACAGTACTTCAAGCTCACCGGCAAGCCCCACAAGACCAAGGTGATCAGCCGGGCGGTCGCCTACCACGGCACGACCCAGGGCGCGCTGTCGATCACCGGAGTCCCGAACTTCAAGCATGCGTTCGAGCCGCTGGTGCCCGGCAGTCACCGGGTACCCAACACCGACTTCTACCGTGCTCCCGATTACCTGGCCGAGGACGAGAAGTCCTTCGGGTTGTGGGCCGCGAATCGTGTCGAGGAAGCCATCCTCGCCGAAGGCCCGGATTCAATCGCGGCGGTATTTGTCGAGCCGGTCCAGAACGCCGGCGGCTCCATCCCGCCCCCACCCGGATACTTCGAGCGTCTCCGCGAAATCTGCGACGCGTACGACGTTTTGTTGGTCTCCGATGAGGTGATTTGCGCGTACGGGCGGCTGGGCACCATGTTCGGCTGCGACAAGTTCGGCTACCAGCCCGACATCATCACTACCGCCAAGGGGCTGACCTCTGGCTACGCCGCGTTAGGCGCCGCGATCATCTCAGACCGCATCTTCGAACCGTTCAGCACCGGCACTACCTCCTTTGCCCACGGCTACACCTTCGGCGGGCACCCGGTCGCCTGCGCGACCGCCCTGGCCAACCTCGACCTCTTCGACAAAGAGGACCTGCTGGGCAACGTGCTACGCGAGGAGAACGCCTTCTGTACCACCCTGGACAAGCTTCGTAACCTGCCCATCGTCGGTGACGTCCGAGGCAACGGCTACTTCTGGTCCGTCGAGCTGGTCAAGGACCAGTCGACCAAGGAGCCGTTCAGCAAAGCCGACAATGAACGGATCCTCCGCGGCGTCGTAGCCCCGGGTATGTGGGAGGCCGGCGTCTACTGCCGCGCCGACGACCGCGGCAACGCCGTCGTACAGTTCGCTCCCCCGCTGATCTGCGGCCAAGCCGAGTTTGATCAGATCGAATCCGCCATGCGCTCGGTCCTCACCGACGCCTGGTCGCAGCTGTAAACGAGGCAGCTGTAACAAAGGAGATGGGCGTGTCCGCATTGGTCGTAGGAGTCCCAAAGGAAATCAAGGACAACGAGAACCGGGTAGCCGTACAGCCGGACGGCGTCGCCGAGCTGACATATCGGGGACACCAGGTGCTGGTGGAAAACCCAGGCTGGCACGGGCTCGCGGTTCAGCGACTCCGAGTACGCGGCCGCTGGTGCGAAGATCGTCGATTCAGCCGACGACGTATTCGCCGCCGCCGACTTGATCGTCAAGGTCAAGGAGCCCATCCCTGCCGAATACCACCGCTTCCGGCCCGGACAGCAGCTGTTCACCTACTTGCACATGGCTGCCGACAGGCAGCTCACCGGGTTTCTGCTCGAGAACAAGATCGACTCCATCGCCTACGAAACCGTACAGACCGCCGACGGCAAGCTGCCGCTGCTCACCCCGATGAGCGAGGTCGCCGGCCGAATGGCCGTCCAGGCCGCCGCACGCGCATTGGAAAGCCCCTCCGGCGGAGCTGGCATCCTGCTCGGAGGCGTCCCAGGCACGCCGGCTGCAAAGGTCACCATTATTGGCGGCGGCGTTTCCGGCACTGATGCCGCCAAGATCGCGCTCGGCATGCGTGCCATCGTTCGCGTCTTCGACACCAATCCCAGCCGCCTCGCGTACCTCTCCGACGTCTTCGGCGGTCGCCTCGACCTGGTCATTCCGAACCGCGCTCTGATGGCGGCCTATGTCGCCGAATCCGACGTCGTCATCGGCGCTGTCCTGGTACCCGGCGCCAAGGCACCCAAGCTGGTGTCCCGCGAAATGATCGCCAGCATGCGACCCGGAAGCGTCGCGGTCGATATCGCTATCGACCAAGGCGGCTGCTTCGAGACCAGCCGGCCCACAACCCACTCCAATCCCACCTACATTGAGGAGGGCGTTGTGCACTATTGCGTGGCCAATATTCCCGGCGCCGTCGCCCGCACCTCCACCATCGCACTGACCGCAGCCACGCTGCCCTACTTGACCAGCGTCGCGGCCGACGGCATCGCGGGCGCTGCCGCCAGTAACCCGGCACTGGCAAAGGGCCTCTCAACTCTCGATGGGCAACTCGTGAATGAATCCGTCGCCCAGGCCCACGGCCTGCCTTATCGGGACCCCGTGGACTTGCTGCGCGTTACCTGACCACTCAGGTGCATCCCTACCAAACTGTTGGGGCCTTGCGATTGGGTGCCGAAATGGTCGCTTTCCTGCCTGCCGCAATTGTCGCTTCCCTGCTCTAGGGCGTTCGCCCGCAGGACCGGCACGACCATCGACGTCACCGGTGCCGACGACCCCTTGATGTCCGGCTTTCTGCTGCGGTGAGGATCCTCGACGCAGGCGCCGTCGCGGCGCTCGGACCTGCCGCGGCGGTCCGGGCCATCACCGACGCCCTGCGCGGCGGGCTCGATCCGGCCGCCGACCCTCTCCGTGTCTCGATCGGCCTGACGCAGGGCGAGTTTCTGCTGATGGCGTCGGAGACGCTGGCCGAGGCCGGGGTGAAGGTCGTGACCGTCGCCCCGAACAACCCGATCCACGGACTGCCGCGCATTCAGGCCGTCTACCTGCTGTTCGACCGGGAGACCCTCGCGCTGCGCGCGGTGCTCGATGGAACCGCGCTGACCACGCTGCGCACCCCGGCAGTCTCGATCGCCGCCATTCTCCAGCGGCTGCCGGACCGTCCGCTGCGGGCCACGGTGATCGGATCTGGCCCGCAGGCCACCGGCCACGTCGCAACGCTGGCGGCCGTTCGTCCACTCCAGGACGTCTCGTACCTGGTCCGCGACCCGTCCCACACCCCGCTCGACGCGCTCAGGCTTGGATCGCCGCAAGCGGACGAGGCGTTGCGGTCCGCCGGTTTCGTGGTCTGCGCGACTTCGGCACGGTCGCCGGTGTTCGACTCCGCTCTGCTGCGCGACGACGTTGTCGTGGTCGCCGTCGGCTCACACGAGCCCGACGCCCGCGAACTCGACGCAGCGCTGCTCGGTCGCGCCACCGTGGTCGTGGAGGACATCGCCACGGCCCTGCGTGAGGCCGGCGACGTGGTGCTGGCGATCGCCGAGGGCACGCTGAGGGCGGCCGACCTGGTGCCGATGCGCGACGTTCTGACCGGCGCGGTTGCTCCGCCAACCGACCAACCTCTGGTCTTCAAAAGCGTCGGGATGTCGTGGCAGGATCTCGTCGTCGCCGCAGCGGTCGTGAGACTCAGCGGAGGCTGACGGTCCATCCTCCGCCGAGTTCCACGGTGCCACGTCTCTGTTAGGCGTGAGCGCGGGTTGGCATCAGTTGGGTCACCTGATCGTGGGCAAGGAAGTGAGGATCAGCTCCGCCACAAGGGCGGGCTTTTCGAACGGGAGGCCGTGCGAGGTGCCCGGCACAATCGCGAGCTGCGCTCTAGGAAAGGCATCGCGCATCGCTTCCAGATGGGTGATGCTGACGAGGTCATCGTCCGCGACCCTCACCAACGTGGGAGCTGGAATCTCAGTCAAGTCGTCCAGCTGAACGAAGATTGGCGTGTCCAATCGGGCAGCGGCAACTCTGTACGCGATTCAACGCGGCCTCGTTGGCGCATTTGAGCCGGCGCCCACCAGGGACTCAATCCGACATAGACCGGCCAAGTGAAGTGGCAGACCGCGAGCCCGGAATCGCGGGCTAGCCGCGAGCGTAGGTTTCCGCGCTCTCGAACTCGAAGCCGACGACCGAGTCATCGCCGACAACCCAAGCGTCGTGTCCCGGTTCAATCACGTACGCGTCGCCGGGCACGACCTCGCCCTCGGTTCCATCGTTGTGGACCACATGCAACCGGCCCGTCACGATGGTTCCAACGTGACGCGCCTGACACGAGTCGGTGCCGACCAGCGGCTTCACGCACTCCGACCACTTCCACCCCGGCTGGAAGGTGATACGAGCAACCGTCGCGCCGCTTAGACGCAGCACCTCCATTTTCGTCTTGTCCGGAGTTCGTGTCTCATCCGGCGTGTCAAACGACTTGCTACTCACACCTGCCATGACCGCCCCTCCGTTTCCTTGCGGATGCTCATGGGTCGCAATATGCGATCACCGCGCCAGAAACCGAATGAGCCCAACGCCGGGGTGGCGCGTTGCTCAGCATTGTACAAACCGAGGTTTTGGTGGAGATTCGAAGACACTGTCCTTCCGAGTTGAGGGTCCTTTCAGCGTCTCAACGCGTCGGCCGAGCCGCTGCGGGTCGTTTGCGATCATAAGCGCCCAAAGAACCCCCTCTGACGCCTTGAAATGGGTCGTTTGCGATCACAAGCGCCAAAACGATCTGACCCCGCACCGGGGGCGGTCGCTTCGGGAGCTGCGGCTGGTGCTCAGTGTTCGCTACAGCGTCGGAGGGTGGTCTTCTCGCGCCAGAAGCTTGTCGATAACTGTTGCCAGGGCCGCCTTTCGTCGTCGCTGAGGACGTCCAACATCCCGATGTGATCGTGCGCATATTGTCATGAACGCATGTTCACGGTAGTATCGTGAACATGCGTTCACGATGTTCAAGGTCTGAGCCTAGGAATGGGTGTGTCGGCAGCTAAGCGGACTGCCGAGACCACCCAAGAACTGCGCGCGACTCTGCTGGAGCACGCGCAACAGCTCATCAGTCGGGATGGAGCTTCCGCGCTCACCATGCGGGCTCTAGCGGCTGAGGCCGGAGTCTCGCTGGGTCTGCCGTACAAGATCTTCGCCGACCGCCGCGAGATCGTAGACGAAATCGTCTCCGCCGAACGGCGCCGATTCGCAGCAGCCGCTGAGCGCCTCCAGGCCCGGGCCGGCACCCACACTGTGGGCGACAACCTCAACCGGTTCGCATCAATCGTGCTGGACTCTCCAGCGGCGCCGCTCGCCCAGAAGCTCCATGCTGATGATCGGCACCTGGAATCGGCCACCAGGATGGCGGAACGAACGGGATTGAGCCCAACCGCATTTCCTGCCGTCATCGCGGACTACCTCACTCGTGAGCAGAGCGCTGGACGAGTCAGCGACGACATCGACTGCGCAGCGTTCGGTTTCTTGATCGCCGGAGCCTTGCACAACCTTCTCGTCGCCGGGCGGGCTTGGCACCACCCCGACCGACATCAGCTCAAGCGCTACCTCATGGCCGCCGCATCGGCCATCGCCGATGGCCGTGAAGGTCACTGAGCAGACAATCCACTTCGATCCGAAGGAGCTCCAATGAAGGACCTCAAGCCGAAGCTGATCGACAACGCTGCCCTGCGTATCGGACTGGCCTACGCTCTGACCACGGTTCACCACATCTACGGAGGACTAGTTGATTCAGCCCCGAACCGGCTCCGCGTACCGATCATCATGGCGATCCCATCAGTGATCGCCGTCGGCTCGCTGTACCGGTACCGGCGAACCGGCAGTCGGGCCGCACTCATCACCGCAGCGACGGTGAGCGGCCTTGCCTGGGTCGGTCTATCCGGAGTTGTGCATGGTGGCTACGCCCACACGTACAAAGACGCCCTCTTTCTACTGAACGGCCCCTCAAAGCTGTACTACCCGCTGAACCCTTCCGAGCACTATCCGCCCGACGATCTGCTCTTCGAGATCACCGGCGTGCTTGAGATGGGAACGGCCTTTCTCGTCGCTTCCTCGATGTACCGAGTGATCCGAGACAGATTGTCGAACAGCAGAGCTGAGGGCGCCGATCAGCCACGCGAGGCGTTCGCGTCGAGGATGCCCGCGTAGGCATTGAGCGCCGGCTGGCCGCCCAGGTGGGCCTCGAGGAGGACGATCTCATCGTCACTCAGATCCCGGCCAAGCTCGATCAACTTGGCAGTGTTACGCGCAATTCGGGCAACCTGGTCGCGGGTCTTCTCGATCGTCGCTGAAGCATCGATGCCGAGGACCCGCCGCGCAGGACCCTGGGTCTGCTCCTGCAGCGCCGCGAAGCCCGGCGATCATGCCGGCCTGCGTGGAGCCGGTCACCGTGCAGACGATGATCGTGTCGAAGAAGACACCGAGCTGCCTTTCCTGCTCGGCGACCTCGCAGGCCCAGTTGGCAAAGCCAAGTCACCGAGGGGGTGCTCGGATGCGCCGGCAGGGATGCCGTAGGGAACGCCGCCGGCCTTCTCGACGAGAGCAACATCAAGATCACCGCAATGATCGGCACCGGACTGATCGCGATACCGATGGCCGAGGGGCAGAATGTCGCCAATGAATGAGCCCATTGAATGCCCTAGTTATGAGATGTCTCACCGAGTATGGCCATCTAGGACGCGCAATGGAGGCTTCAGCAACATCGTGCGCGTTTCACCTCCGTAGTCACGGGTCAAACGCGCACGATCTTTTGATGGAAGGCGATGATGACTGCCGCATACCTCTACGAGGCCGTACGTACGCCGTTCTGCAGGACCCCGCGGTCGTGCGCGCAGACCTGAAACCCCAATAACGGCGGCATAGATGGCCACAGTGGTGCGGGACGCCGATGAGGCGGTCGCTGACATCCAGGACGGATCCATCGTCCTGATTGGCGGCTTTGGACCGGCCGGTCAGCCCGTCGAGTTGATCGACGCGCTGATCCGTAGCGGCGTCAAGGAGCTGACGGTGGTTAGCAACAACGCCGGAAATGGTCGCGTCGGCCTGGCTGCGCTGCTCGCGAACGGCCAAGTCCGCAAGATCATCTGCTCGTTCCCCCGGCAGGCTGACTCCTACGTCTTCGATGAGCTCTATCGAGCCGGCAAGGTGGAGCTGGAGCTGGTGCCTCAGGGCAATCTCGCCGAACGGATGCGGGCGGCGGGTGCCGGCATCGGCGCATTCTTCTCCCCCACCGGAGTCGGGACGCCCCTTGCCGAAGGCAAGGAGGGACGCACCATCGGGGGTCGCGACTACGTCCTGGAATATCCGATCAAGGGTGACCTGGCGTTGATCAAGGCCTTCCGCGCCGACACCTTGGGCAACCTGGTATATCGGAAGACCGCGCGCAATTTCGGTCCCGTTATGGCGGCTGCCGCACAGGTTACGGCAGTGCAGGTAAGCGAGATCGTGGATCCGGGCGACATCGATCCCGAGGCAGTGGTTACCCCCGGGATCTTCGTGGATCGCCTTGTCAAGATCGCCGGCGTAAGTCCGCTAGCCGCGAGAGGGGCAGCCCGATGATCACTCAGCCGGCATTTGATGCGAGCCGCCCGCTCGGTCGGGATGATCTTGCTCGGCTGGTTGCGGCAGATATTCCAGCCGGGTCGTACGTAAACCTCGGCATCGGCTTGCCCACCCGAGTGGCAGACTTCCTCGACTCGAGCAGTGGTGTGATCTTGCATTCCGAGAATGGGATGCTTGGGATGGGCCCGCGGGCGTACGGGAATGAAATCGATCCGGATTTGATCAATGCCGGCAAGCTACCCGTCACCGAGACTCCCGGTGCCGCTTACTTCCATGCCGCCGATTCGTTCGCCATGATGCGTGGCGGACACCTCGATGTCTGCGTTCTTGGCGCGTTTCAAGTGTCGTTCGACGGTGATCTTGCGAACTGGCATACCGGCGCAGCCGATGCAGTTCCTGCCGTGGGCGGTGCAATGGATCTCGCCATGGGCGCAAAGCATGTTTTCGTACTGATGACGCTGTTCAACAAGGACGCCGCCCCCAAGCTGGTGCCGAAGTGCACGTACCCGTTGACCGCAGTGGGCTGCGTCAGCCGCGTCTACACCGATCACGGAGTCTTCTTGGTAACCGATCATGGCGTGGTGGCGCGGCAAACCTACGGGATGAGAGAAGATGATCTTGCCGAACGGCTCCAGCTAAGGTTCGTGACTGCCTAGCACTTGTCGACGCGTACGAGCTGGTGAAACCCTCGACGTAAGCGAACGAGAAGAAGGGGCAGACGCAATGGAAGAACCACGCAAGCTGTACCGCAGCAGGAGCCAACGCATGCTGGCCGGCGTATGCGGCGGCCTCGCAGAATATTTCAACCTCGACGCGACGCTGATCCGAGTGCTCTTCTTGATCTTGACCGTATTCGGAGGAACCGGACTGGTGATCTATCTAGTGATGTGGATCATCGTTCCGGACGTAAGTAAGGTCTGAGCCGCTAGTACCAAAATTCAACATATTGCAAGGAACATTGGGATCGATATCCCCCATCAAGGGTGATGCCTGTGCCGCGCGAGGATGCTTCACTCAGCACATGTGCAGATGGATGGCTTACTCCGGAGACCCGATCCTCGCCCACGAACTGCTCTTCCGGCCGGAGCATTCGATCATTGTTCAAAGCCTGCATTCCCGCCTCGGCGTTGAGACGACGAATGGCGACGGCTTCGGGATCGGTTGGTACGACGAGGACGCAGCCGAGCCCGGACTCTTCAAGAGCATTGAGCCGGCGTGGAACGACCTGAACCTGCGCGAGGTTGCGAGTGCGATACTGACACCGGTGTTCTTCGCACACATCCGCGCATCCACCGGTACACCGGTACAGCGCAGTAACTGCCATCCATTCCGATATGGGAATTGGCTTTGGATGCACAACGGCGTCCTTCGTGACTTCCACAACATCAAGCGTGACCTGCTATTGGCCGTCGATCCGATCTTGTACCCCGATATCGAGGGATCGACAGACTCTGAAGCACTGTTCTTCTTGGCACTCAGCTATGGCCTGACTGATGATCCATTCGACGCGGTTGCGCGTGCTATCGGTCACGTCGAGAAGATTGGTCATGATCGCGGGGTTGATTACCCGTTCCAAGGAACGGTGGCCACCACCGATGGCAAGTCCATCTGGGCCTTCCGCTACTCCAGCGAGGGCAAGAGCCGGTCGCTGTTCTACTCCACCAATATTGCGACGTTACGTCAGTTGCATCCTGACGTGGAGATCCTTCACGGGCTGGGCGATGAGACCCGGTTGGTGGTTTCCGAACCACTCGGCGATCTCCCCGGAGCCTGGAATGAGGTACCAGAGTCGCATGCTGGCGTGATCCGTCCTGGCACCGATGAGATGCGCTCCTTCAGCCCGATCACTCCCTGACCACGTCACCTCCGATAATCGAATTACGGCCGCGCCCGTTGTCAGCCTGAATGCTTTGGGTCGTGTCTTGTCTACTACCGTCGCTACGTCTGGACGGTGCCCACCGGGCCACCGCACTCGTTTCTCCGCACATGGCCACGAATAAAGCTCCCGTTGCCGGAACCATACTGTCTGAGTGCCGATTCGATTTCCGATCAAGACAGCCAGGCTGACTATCCGGCCGATGGAGTTCGAAGATGCTGAAGCGCTCCTTGCCGTGTACGGCGATGTGGAGACGATGCAGCACCTGAATTCAGAGTTGCCTTCCACCATCGAAGGGGCACGCGAGTGGGTGCAGGCCAAGATCAACTTATTTGATCAAGATGATCAATTGAGCCTCTGGACAGTGATCCACAACGAGTCGGGGCAGATCGTCGGCGATGTAGAACTCCAACACGAGGACTACGGGTCCGGGCCGGTAGTCGGCCTCGGCGGACGTGGCAATCGAGGATTTTGGCGCCAAGGGCTGGGCTTCGAGGCCGCAACCGCGACCATCGCTGCCGGATTCTCCCAGCTAGCTCTTCCAGCCATAGGCGCAGAGACTCGGCCCGAGAACCTCCCGGCCCAGGCGTTGTTGGCAAAACTGGGCATGCGGGCGGCGGGAACGAACACTCAGGGTTGGCCCACCTACTTGATCACTCACGAAGAATGGCTGAGAACTTCGGCGTTAGACGACTAGGGTCCTTGTCTCCCATTGACCTTCACCGAGCAGGGTGAGCTCGTTTGTGTGCAGCCTCTCCAGGCTGCTTCGATGCCCAACGCTGACGATGGTGGTGTCTGGGAGCCGCTCGCGTACCAGCTCGTAGATTGCGTGCTCCATTCCCTCGTCGAGAGCGGAAGTGGTTTCGTCGAGGAAAACCACCGACGGTTTCGCCAGCAAGATGCGGCCGAACGCTAGCCGTTGCTGCTCCCCCGGCGACAGCGTTCTGGACCAGTCGGTCTCAACATCCAGCCGTTCGGTCAGGTGCCCGAGCTGCATAGCGCGCAGCGTCTCTTTGGCGTCCTCGTCGTTGAGAGTCTCGGCCGGCAACGGATAAGCCAGCGCGGTACGCAAGGTGCCAAGCGGCAGGTACGGCTGCTGGCCGCAGAACATCGCCTGCCCATCCATGGGCCGCTGGATAGATCCGTTCACGTACGGCCACAGGCCGGCCAGGCTGCGTAGCAGCGTGGTCTTACCACTGCCCGATGGGCCCTTGACGAGCAGCGAGTCCCCACCGGCGATATCAAGATCAAGATCAGTTAGCAGCGGCTGACCGTCCGGGAGGCGTACGTCGAGGTCGTTGACGCCAAGTCCAGCTGATCGCGGCTCAGTATCCGGCGTCGGCAAGGCTCGTGCCTCTTCGTCGGCATCCAGCAACTGCGTGAGCCGGTTCAACGAAGCCCGGTAGCTAGCGAAGTCGTCATAGGCATTGCGGAAGAACGACAGGGCTCCCTCAACTTGCCCGAACGCGGTCGCGGTCTGGTTGACGTCGCCAAGTGTGATCTGCTGACTGAAGAACCGTGGCGCCTGGATGATGTAGGGGAAAACTACGGCGACTTGGCTGATCACCAAGTTGAAGCCCTGGAACTTCAAGCTTCTATAAACGATTGCCCAGGTATTGGCGATCACTGCCGTGAAGCGGGACATCAGCCCTGAGTTCTCCACCCGCTCCCCCCGGTAGAACGCGATGTTCTCAGAGTTGTCGCGGATCCGCACCAGGGCATATCGGTAGGAGGCTGTCAGCAGCTCGTTCAAAAAGTTCAGCCGGATCAGCGGCCGGCCGATCCGAAAAGCGAAGACCGACGCGATGATCACATAGACAAATGCGAGAAAGACCATCGCTCGCGGAATTTCGATTCCGAAGAGCGTCACCGGACCCGACAGTTGCCACAGGATGACGGTGAAAGAGACCAAGCTGACACAAGATGACACTGCTCCAAGAGCCAAGTCTTGGGAGTCCGAGGCGTATGAGGTGATGTCTTGTTGAATGCGCTGATCGGGATTATCGACTGGCGAGCTGACAAACCGCATCTTGTGGTACGCCGCGCCATCCAACCAATCGCCGACCATGCGTTGGTTGAGCCACAATCGCCAGTGAATGATCTGTGCTTGGGAGACCCAGAAGGTGAAAAGCACAAGTACGACGTAAATCGTCGCCAACACACCGAAGATGACGATGTACTTCCAGAATTCGGCGGCGTCCAGCCGCTGCATCGCCGTAAGCAATCCATTGCCCTGGTAAGAGAGGACGACATTGAGTCGGACCGCGGCCACCGTGAGCATCAATAGCAAGGCCACGGTCAAGATCGGCCGCCAGGCAAGCCAACTCCGCTGCCGTGGGATGAAGTACATGCCTGAAAGCCGCCAGAACTGCCGGCCCCAGCGGGTGCGCCGTATCAGAAGCCATCCCACCAATGCGAACCCGACGACCACGAGAACCCAGACCCCAAAAACCCATATCAGGCTGCGCAACCACTCGGTTGACCAGTTGACCGACGGCATATTTCCTCCAAGCTTTTGGCCTTACCGAAGGTGGGCTCACCTTAACGCTGTCCGACTCTTAAGGAGACTTAAGGAGATAGGAGCGAGCGGAGCAATCAGACGCGACGTCGTTCGCTGCGCCGCTCAACCAGTGAATAGAGCACCGGCACCAGCAGCAGCGTTAGCACCGTCGAAGAGACCAGGCCGCCGATGACGACGATCGCCAGCGGCCCAGAGATAAACGCTCCGCCGCCGGTGAACCCCAGAGCCATGGGAATCAGCGCAAAGATCGTCGCGCAAGCCGTCATGATGATTGGCCGCAAACGCAGCCGGGCACCATCAATAATCGCGGATCGCAGATCCTCACCACGCCCCCGGTACTGATTGATCAAATCAATGAGCACGATCGCATTGGTCACCACGATCCCGATCAACATCAGCAGGCCAACCATCGCCGGCACCCCGAGTGGAGTATCGGTAATCAGTAGACCAGCGACCGCGCCAGTCGCCGCGAAAGGAATGGAGACCATCAAGATCAACGGCTGGACGAGGCTGCGGAACGTACCGACCATGATCATGAAAACCAGTGCGATGGCCACTAGCATGGCCAGGCCCAACTGGGTGAAGGCGTCGCGCTGATCTTGTGACGCTCCGCCCAGTGTCGCAGTGACGCCGGGTGGCAGGTCGGTCATTGCATCAAGCCTGGACTGAATTGTCGTCGTCAGCGCACCCAAGTCCTTCGCCTCCGGAGTCGCGGTGATTGTGACTGATGGCGTTCCCTCGATCTGGGTGACCGTGGTTGGCGCGAGGACCTCTTGGAGCTTCGCAACGTCTTTGACCTTGACCGACTTGGCGCGTACGTCGGCCAGCGCCTCCTGCTCGTCTTGCAGTTTCTGCTGCTTCTTCCGCTGCTCGGCAGCTTGCTGAGCCTGCTCGTCGGCTGCATCCAGCTGCTTGTCAACCTGAGTGATGCTTTCGTCGATTTGGTCGATGCTGGCCTCGGTCTGATCTATTGCCTTATCTGTCTGGCTTACAGCGGCACTCAGCTGGGCGACTTGTTGAGACCACTGTTGGAGCTGGAGCTGGTAGGCCAGCTGGTCACTCGTTACAGGGACGGGCGGAATCGAAGGATTCGGATTGGGCCGAGGCGCTCGAGGTGGATTGTCTTCGAGTCTGTCCAGCTGTCGTCGCGTGTCGGCTAGCTGTCGCCTCGTCGTACTCAGCTGATCCAGCGTGTCATCGCGGTTCTGCTCAAGCTTGGCTCGCTGTTTGCGCAGTTCATCCTTTTGATCAGACGTGGCGTCGTCGGCGATGCGCTGCTGTTCATCAGAGAAGGCCTTCTGTTTGTCGGCCAGCTTGTCGGAAGCTTTTTCCTGCGCCTTCTGCTGTTGGAGCTGGCTGACGGGTAACTCGAGATTGCCGATATCAGATGGATTGGGTTCATCTGCATCTTGGCTGCGGACGAAGATGTCTCGCTGGTCGCCCTCGAGCGTGACTGAGCCCACCCGAGTGCCGCGTAACGCGCTGGAGACGGCCTGGCCAACATCTCCTTGGGTAAAGCCCAGCGATGCGGCCTTCTTCTTGTTAAGAGTCACCTTGAGCACCTTGCGCTGCTCCTCAAGATTGCTCCGAATGTTGCTCAGGCCCGCAATCCCCTCCAGCTCCTGCTCAACCCGTTGCGCACCAGTCTCCAGGCTCGTGCTGTTCTCGCTTGAAACCGTCACCGTCAAGTCGTTGGTAGATGACTCGTTATTGGTCGTGGTTACGGTGATCTCGCCGGCCGATTCCGCAAGCTCGGCCATCTCCTGCTGAAGCTGTGGGCGTACCGTCTCAGCCCTGACTCCGTCGGCAAGCAATACCGTGAATTCTGCCGTGTTCGTGCTCGGAGTCGCGCCAGGGACCAGGCTGCCGCCGATTGTCACCAGATAGTTCTTCACTCGCGGGTCGCCTTGCAGCAGCTTCTCGACCTGCGCCGCCGCCTCGCTCGTGGTCGAGAGCCTGGTGCCGGGCGGCAGCTTCTGGTGGATTGCCAGCGTTGTCTGGTCGGTGACCGAACCGATGAAGTCGGTCTTCAATAGCGTTGCCGACCCCAGCGTTGCCACAAAGACAATGAGCGCCAGTCCCAGGGTGATGATGGGATGGCGAAGCCCAAAATGCAGAATCGGCAGGTAACCCCGCTGCAGCCGAGTGACCTTCGTCTCCTCAGCGGTATGGGTCTCCGATAACTCCGCCGCCGTGCTCTCTCCGGCCAGCTCGGCCGCAGGCTCTGCTGTGCGATGAGCTCCGCCGCGCAGGAACCAGTACGCCATCACCGGCACGATCGTCATCGACACCAGCAACGAGGCGCCCAGCGCTACCGCGACCGTGATCGCAAAGGGCCGGAAAAGCTCACCGACCACGCCGGACACGATGGCGACGGGCGCGAACACCGTGACCGTTGTCAGCGTCGACGCGGTGACTGCACCGGCCACCTCCTTGACCGATGCCAAGACGTCGTTCGGTGTCAATGTTCGATGCCCAAGATCGCGACGCTTGATGTTCTCCACTACAACGATCGAATCGTCGACCACGCGACCGACTGCCACAGTAAGCGCAGCGAGAGTGAAGATGTTGAGCGAGTACTCGCTGAGTTGCAGGCCGATCATGGCGATCAGCAGAGACAGCGGAATCGAGATCGCGGTGATCAAGGTGGCCCGAACCGAGAACAAGAAGGCCAAGATCACGAGCACCGCGAAAGCCAAGCCGAGCAAGCCCTCTACCGCGAGATCATGAATGGACTGCTCGATCAGCGGAGCTTGGTCGAAGATCGTCGTGATCGTGGTGTTGTTGCCCAGCTTCTGCTCCAGGCTCGGCAGCTGATCGCGTACCTGATGCGAGATCGCCACCGCATCGGCATCGGTGTCCTTCAGAACGGCGAGGCTGAGAGCCGGCCGGCCGTCGGCTCTAGCGATCGATGTCGACTCAATGGACTCCGCCTTCACATCGGCGACCGCCGAGAGGGGTACGGGATCGTCCGGCGTCGCGACCTGGAGAGCTCGAAATTGCTTGACGGTGTTGGGTGACGTACCGACCTCGACAGCAAGTTCGAGGTTCTCATCGAAGCTGCTGCCAGCGGGCGTGACAGCCGCCTGCCCCTGCACAATCTGAGTCACAGCCTGTGCTGTGACGTCGTGCTTGCGAAGGTCCTTCGGTCGTAGCGTCACCACGAGCTGGGTGGTGTCTTCACCGGCCGCAGTGACGCTTCGTACACCATCGATCCCGGACAAGTCTGGTATCGCGACGTTTTCGACCTGACGGCTCGCTTCATCCAACGGAGCATCGGAGGCGACCGCGAGGAGCAGTACCGGAATGTCGTCTGTTCTGCCGGTAATGACGTCGGTTTCAACCTCATCCGGCAGCGTCGCTTTGAGCCCATCAACGGCGTTGCGGATGTCGGCCACGACCTTGTCAGGATCTAAGCCGTACTCCCATTCCACGGTGATCGTGGCAACCCCGTTCGAGGAGGTCGATTGCACCTTGGTGACGCCCGATACGCCGGTGAGCGCGCGTTCCAGCGGCTTCGATACGTCGTCGGCAACAATCTGGGGTGAGACGCCCGGATAGTTTGCCGTCACGATCGCGGTCGGCACCTGGATCGATGGCAGCAGCTCCTGCTTGAGGTTGACCGTCGCCAGCACGCCAAAGACGATGATGGCCAGCGTCGCCAGTCCAACGATCATGCGATTTGCCAGGCTGAGCCGTGTTAGAGAGGTCATGCAATGGGCCCCCTTCCACGCCTGGTCCCGGCCGAAATGCCGTCCGCGCCGTACGATGAGATCGACACGATCATTCGCATGGAGCTTACAGTTAGTGCGATCTCGATAATCAAGCCGTTACGATCTTTCTGCACAAAAGGACCGTCGATTTCCCAAGACCGACAGGCGACGACATGACCGGAACTGCTCGCGATTCCGCGGTGGCGAACACCGAACAAGAGGCGCTGATCAGCCGTCTGGAGCGCGTTCAGGCCAGCTTTGAGCGGCGAGCACTGTCTTCCATGGCTGAGCCGCTGATCTCGACACCGCTGACGATGCAGCAGCTCAAGGTCTTGACCATGATCGCGATTGACCCCGAGAGGGCGACCGGTCACGAGCTAGCTGCACAGCTGAAAGTGTCGGTGGCTACTATGTCCGGGCTCGTTGATCGACTGGTGGAGCACGGAATGGTGACGCGCGGTGAGGATCCAGCTGATCGACGGGTTCGGCCACTCAGCGTGACGCCGGAGGGCAACGCCACAATCCGCAGCCTGCTCAGCTCATCTGGAACCATGCCGACCCCGGTTCTTCGCAGACTTTCCCTCGAAGATCTCCGCGCTCTGGTTCAGGGAGTGTTGGCGCTTGAGCGTGCAGTTGCCGAACTCGAGGAAGGCGAGGAAGTGCGCACTGTGCCTTTCGAAGCGCACCCGTCGACGAGCCCAGCCGAAGCGGCGACGTGACGCAGGATCCGCAGTGGTTGCACGTCTTTATCGACGTACGGGCCGATGTTTCACAGGCGTCAGCGACATTCTGGTCGGCGGCACTGGGCTGGCAACTCCGAGAGCCTTGGCCCGACCACCCGGAATTCCGCAGCTTTGAGCCGCCCGCTGGAGATGCCTACGTCCATCAACAGATCGGTGATCACGGACCGCGGATCCACTTTGATCTGGAAGTTGGGAAGCGGGCCGAGGTGCAGCGTCTCGTCAGACTGGGTGCGGTGGTAGTCGGCGAGAGTGCGGGCTGGTGCCCGATGGCCTCACCTGGCGGACTGCCGTTCTGCCTGATAGATCGCCATGAGCGCGTGCGTCCGTCGCCGTCGGCATGGGATGGACATCAGAGCCGGTTAGTGCAGGTCTGCATCGACTCACCGGCTGGCTTGCATGAGCAGGAGGTGGCTTTCTGGCGGTCCGCGCTCTCCTGGCGATGGGTTGAGAGTCGTGGCGAAGAGTTCGCTGGCAAGCTCTATCCGCCGTCAGGCTCCAGCGTTCAGTTGCTGTTCCAGCGGCTGGGCGAAGACGATCCGGGCACGGCGGTTCGAGCTCACATCGACCTAGGAACCGACGACCGCGAGGCCCACGCTCAACGCCTCGTTCAGCTCGGTGCAACCCGAGTCGGATCCCGTGACGGCTGGATCGTGCTGCGCGACCCGACGGGGATGCCGTTCTGCACCACCGGCAACTCTCCCGACGCTCCCTAGCCCGAGAAGTGGTCGAGCAAGACATCGAATTCGGCGGAGTCGTTGTCGTTTCCGACCACTTACGGCTGGAAACCAGGACCTGCTGCTTGCTCAGCCTTCAGAAGGCTCCTTGAGCGGAGCCGCTTCACCGGCTTCGGCCTTTTTCTCCCCGTACGCCGTGGTGAGCTCGTCCACACTGTCGGTCCCTGACTTCGACCGCTTGTTTGCTTCGCCGACGCTATCCCTGGTCGCGGCTCCCGAGCCTGAAGGCTCTGGCGCGGCAGCTTCCTCCTCCTCGACCTGCTTCAGGGCCTGCTCGGTCGTTTCCAGTCGAGCCATCAAAGTCCGGGCAACAATCTGCTGTCTCGTCGTTGTCCGTTGCGAGCGGCCCCGGAAGATGAAGCTGTTCGCCCAATGCAGCATCGTGGTGAATCGGTTTCTGAAACCGATGAGGTACATCACGTGCACGCCCAACCACATCAACCACGCGAAGAACCCGGAAAAGTGCATCCTCTTACCGACGCTCGCGACAGCGTGGAACCGGGAAATAGTCGCCATGCTTCCCTTGTCGAAGTACTTGAACGGCTCGCCTGCCGGCTCGCTCCGGAGTCGGCGTTCGATCTGGCGGGCAGCGTATTTGCCACCCTGCATGGCGACCTGGGCGACGCCCGGCAGCTTATCGAGCGCCATCATGTCGCCGATCACAAACACCTCCGGATGCCCAGGCAAAGTGAGATCCGGATTCACGTTCACCCGACCGGCTCGATCAACCTCACCACCACTTTGTTCTGCGAGTTGCCTCCCGAGTGGTGATGCACTCACTCCGGCAGCCCAGACCTTGCAGCGGCTGCGGATCCTTCGCTCATTGCCACTGGAGTCGATGATGTCCACTCCGGTGTTGTCGACGCCGATGACCTTGGCGCTCAGCTCGACGTCGACGCCGATGCTTTCGAGTTGCTTCTTGGCCGCGTTGGAGAGCTTGTCGCCAAACATGGGAAGCACGGCCGGTGCAGCGTCCAGGAGAATGATCTTGGCCTTCGTCGTGTCGATCCGGCGAAAGTCCCGACGCAGCGTACGGTGCGCCAGCTCACTGATCTGACCGGCCATTTCAACTCCAGTTGGGCCGGCGCCGACCACCACAAAGGTCATCCACTCCTCACGCTCCTCCGGGTCCTCGCACAGCTCCGCAAGCTCAAAGGATCCGAAGATTCGGCCACGGAGCTCCAAGGCATCGTCGATGCTCTTCATGCCCGGAGCCCACTCCGAGAATTGATCATTTCCGAAGTACGACTGACCAGCACCCGCGGCGACGATCAGGCTGTCGTACGGCGTCACGGTCGTGCCCATCGGGCTGACGGAGGTCACGGTCTTGGCGTTGATGTCGATGTCGGTAACCCGACCAAGCAACACCGTGACGTTCTGCTGCCTCTTCAGCACCTCACGAGTGGCTGGCGCCACCTCACCTTCGGACAAGACGCCGGTCGCAACCTGGTAAAGCAACGGCTGAAACAGGTGGTGCGAGGTGCCGCTGATCATGGTGACCGCAACGGGGGCCTTCGCCAAAGCCTGGGTAGCCCACAGACCGCCGAAGCCCGAACCGATGATCACGACCCGATGCCGTCCTGACCCGGGATTGGTAGCTGCCGGGGTTGCAGGACTTGGTGCGGGCGACTCTACCGTCATGACTCACTCCTCGCTGTCGCCATGCGGCCTGCCTAGGACCGCTGCCCAACGGAGGGCGGGAGATCAGGCAACCGCTTTCATCAACCCGCCTATGGTCAGCAATAGTCCCAATTGGTTAGCTGCTCGCGCAATGCCGATGCTCGCAGCAGTGACAGCCCGAATTGGCCACCTTTCCCGGCTTCAACCGACCTCGCGTCGTACTCTCCTTTTTCCCGAACTCCCCGCTGCCGAAACCTAGGTCCACGTTACGTTCACGTAGGTTTCTGCGGCGAGGCGCGGCGAAACCCAGTGCGGGTTACTTCAGGCGGCGGCGTTAAGGACGCATGGGAGCTTTGGCCGCCGATGCGGTGGCTCGCAGTGCCCGCGACTGCGATGCGGCACGTTCGGCCTCCGGTACGACAGTGGTGGACAAGACCATCATCGAATGCGCCTCAATCCGATGAGTCGATCTCGCTCGCCAGGGCCGAACGTTCGGTGGATCGACCTGCCCGGTGGCTGTATCGAGTCGCACCAGCCAGTTCTGGCCGAATTCCGCCGCCGGCATGGTGAACCTGATCGGTTCGGTATGCGCGTTGAAGAGCAACAGGAAATGATCATCGGTGATCGGTCGGCCTACGGCATCCAGCTCGGGAATGGCGTCACCATTGAGAAACACCATCACAGTGCGGGCGAAACCGGAGTTCCAATCCGCTTCGTCCATCTCTGTTGCGTCCGGCTTAAACCACAAGATGTCGCCGAGGTCGCTTCGGCCGCCATGTTTGGCGTCACCGGCAAAGAAACGCCGCCGTCGCAGTATTGGATGGGCTTTCCGTAAGCTGATCGCCGCCGAGGTGAAACTCAGCAGGTCTTTCTGGTCGGCGTTGAGATCCCAGTTCAACCAGGAAATCTCATTGTCCTGGGCGTACACGTTGTTGTTGCCGTGCTGCGTACGACCCAGCTCATCTCCGTGGGCCAGCATTGGAACGCCTTGACTCACCATCATGGTGGTAATGAAATTGCGTTGCTGTCGCAGCCGCAGCGCATTGATCGCAGGATCGTCCGTCTCGCCCTCTACACCGCAGTTCCATGATCGATTGTGGCTTTCGCCGTCATGACCCCCTTCACCGTTGGCCTCGTTGTGCTTGTAGTTGTACGAGACAAGATCACGTAGCGTGAAGCCGTCGTGCGCAACAACGAAGTTGATCGAGGCGGTAGGGCGCCGGTCGGAGTGCTCATAAAGATCGCTTGATCCAGTGAGCCGGGAGGCGAACTCGGCCAGAGACGCCGGCTCGCCGCGCCAGAAGTCGCGTACGGTGTCGCGGTATTTGCCGTTCCACTCAGACCATAACGGCGGGAAGTTGCCGACCTGATACCCGCCGTCGCCAAGATCCCACGGCTCGGCAATCAACTTGACCTGGGAGATCACCGGGTCCTGCTGGATGATGTCGAAAAACGCCGACAACTTGTCAACTTCGTGGAACTGCCGCGCCAGCGTCGCAGCAAGATCAAATCGGAAGCCGTCGACGTGCATCTCCAGGACCCAATAGCGCAACGAGTCCATGATTAGCTGCAGTACGTGCGGGTTGCGCATCAGCAGACTGTTGCCGGTGCCCGTGGTGTCGTAGTAGTGCTGCTTGGCACCGTCGACGAGCCGGTAGTAGGCCGCATTGTCGATGCCGCGAAAAGCGATCGTGGGGCCTAGCTCGTTTCCTTCTGCGGTGTGGTTGTAGACCACGTCCAAGATCACTTCGATGTTCGCCTCGTGCAATGCCTTGACCATCGCCTTGAACTCCGTGGTCTGCTGACCAAGATCGAGATCGCTGGTATAGCCGTTGTGCGGGGCCAGAAAGCCGATGGTGTTGTAGCCCCAATAGTTGGATAGGCCGCGATCAACGAGATGGCTGTCGTTGACGAACTGATGGACCGGCAGCAGCTCAACTGCGGTAATTCCGAGCGAGGCCAGGTGCTCGATGATCACCGGATGTCCGATTGCGGCGTAGCTGCCGCGAACATCGTCTGGGATGCCGGGATGGGTCATGGTCAGACCCTTTACGTGCATCTCGTAGATGACGCTCTCGTGGTATTGATGTCGTGGTGGTCGATCATGACCCCAGTCGAAGTACGGCGTGGTGACGACGGACAACATCGTGTGGCCGAGGGAGTCAAGATCGTTGAACTCGGCTGGGTCGGCAAACCGGTAGGAGAACAGAGACTGGTGCCCGTCGATCTGGCCACTGATCGCCTTCGCGTACGGATCCAACAAGAACTTCGACGCGTTGCAGCGATGACCCTGCTCAGGTGCGTACGGGCCGTAGATGCGATAGCCGTAACGCTGGCCCGGCTGGATACGCGGAAGGTAGGTATGCCACACATTGCCGTCGACCTCGATGAGCTCGATGCGGGTCTCATGGTCATCCTCGCCAATAAGGCAAAGCTCTACCTTCGAGGCCACTTCGGAGAAAACGGCGAAATTCGTTCCGGTGCCGTCGAAGGTTGCGCCAAGCGGATATGGCCGTCCCGGCCACATTTCGACGTTGCGCCGGTTGACACCATTAATTACTTCGGGCACGACAGCCCCTTCTCATCGGTACACCTCGACCCCTGGGGTACCAACGCTACGAGCAAGGTCGCCGTCCATACCAGCGAGGTCTTCGGCATGAGTGTCCGCGCCGCTCCCACCTCGCCCTTTTGCTGGCAGGATTGCGGCGGGCCGGAAGATTGGTGGACGTGATGGCGATGGGCCTTGGAATTGATGTCATCAAGCTTATTTGCCTGGCCAGCGATGCATCCAGTTACTACTGGTGTCTGTTTGGCTGTCGCGGGCCCCATGGCCGCTCAATGACCATCGGTGCCTGCAACCTATTGAAGCGGTAGCAGCAAGTGCGACGCGAGGCTTCCCTACTGCATCTCGATCTTGATGCCTTCTTCGCATCCGTCGAGCAGCGCGACAAGCCATCGCTGCGCGGAAAGCCTGTCATCGTTGGCGGTCTTGGCCAGCGCGGAGTGGTCGCGACCGCCTCGTACGAGGCTCGAGTTTTCGGCGTACGGTCGGCGATGCCGACGCACGAGGCCCGCCGCCGCTGCCCACAAGCGGCGTTCCTGACCGGGCGATTCGGGGCCTATCACACGGCAAGCCGTCAGGTGATGGATGTGCTACGCCGGCTGTCACCGCTGGTGGAGCCGCTGTCTTTGGATGAGGCCTTCGTCGATCTACGGGCCGCGAACCAGGGCGTCGACTTCAGCCGGCCCGGACTGATCTTGTTGATCAAGGAACTCAAGGACGAGGTGCGCACGGCCACGCACGGCCTGACGGCGTCGATCGGCGTTGCCACCTCGAAATTCATCGCCAAGGTAGCTACCGAGCTGGCCAAGCCAGATGGCTGGTCGATCATCGAGCCGGGCCATGAGCTGGAGCTGTTGCGGCCCATGCAAGTCGGTGTCATTCCCGGCGTCGGCCCGGTCACGCAAGAAAAGTTGCATCGGATTGGTATCCATACCGTCGCTGATGTGCAGAGCTGCGCCTTCGACGAGTTGGCGCAGGTGATTGGGAAAACGCATGCGCAGGCCTTGATCGATCTGGCGTACGCGAGGGACGACCGGCCGGTCGAGCCTGATCGTGAGACAAAATCGATCTCGGTCGAGGACACCTTTGACAGTGATCTTGTTTCTCGCCAGGAGCTCACCGCGATCTTGCTTCGTGACGCGCGCCAGGTGGCAGCACGGCTGCAAGCGGCTGGGTTATTTGCCCACACGGTGACGATCAAGGTCCGGCTGCACGACTTCTCAACCCTGACAAGATCACGGACGTTGCTCAATGCGACGGATCGCCCCGATGTGATCGGCTCGGTGGCCATTTCGCTACTCACAGCGGTCGACGCCACCGGCGGAGTTCGGCTCCTTGGAGTCGGCGCTTCCGGGTTGACGGATGTATTACAGGAGGATCTCTTCGCTGCTGATCGCTCGGCCGAGAATCAGGCCGAGGACGCCGTGGAGGATCACCCAACATCCGATGATCAGCCGGCCCCTCAGGGTTGGCCAACCGGCCTAGACGTCGAACATGATCACCACGGCCGCGGCTGGGTCTGGGGCTCCGGCCTGGGTCGAGTGACGGTCCGCTTCGAGACTCGCGACACACCGCCGGGCCCCGTCCGGACATTCGCGGCCGATGATCCAGCGCTCCATCGGATCGACCCGCCCTAACTCACGCCCGGGCGTTGACGCCCGAGGCAGCCTCGATGAGGCCGAGAAAGAGACCGTAGTCATCGCCACTTTCGGGATGCCATTGCACCCCAAGCCAGAACGGTCGTTCGGGATCCTCGATGGCTTCAATGGTCCCGTCCGCGGCCCGAGCAGTGGCTTCGAAGCCGGGATGGCTGACGACCGATTGCTGGTGGTGACAACTGACCTGAATACGATCACCGACAAAGGTTCGGACCCGCGAGCCTTCTCGAGTGCTGATCGAGGTCCAGCCGAAGGCGTTGCCGCCGGGGGCATGCTCCTCATGCCCCACAACATCAGGTAGATACTGCTCGAGCAAACCACCCGCCCGAACAGCCATGATCTGCATGCCGCGGCAGATGCCGAGCGTCGGAAGCCCGATCCGGTCAGCAACATCAAGCAGGGCGAACTCCCAGGCGTCTCGATCCCGTCGCACTTTGGTCGTCGGATGGGGAATCTGGCCGTAGCGCTCCGGATCGACGTCCGCACCACCGGTAATGATCAATCCATCAAGGCGGGAGACGACCTCGGCCATGCCCTCGTGTTGTGGCGGCAGCAGCATGACCACTCCGCCGGCAGCTTCGACGGAGCGGGTATAGACGGAGGGCAGTAGGTCGGCTGCCATGTTCCAGACGCTCCAGGCAGCCTGTTCGCGATAGGTGGTCAGGCCGATAACAGGCCGCCCCTGTTTTCCCCCCATCGCGGTCATGGCCCCTATTCTCACATTCTTTCGAAACCGCGCCTTAGCTCCCAATCGGTCACAGCCGCCTCAAACGCGGCCAATTCGACATCAGCCATCGTGGTGTAGTGATCGACGACTTGGTCCCCGAAAGCGGTCCGGGCGATCTGCGAGCTACCAAAGGCCTGCCGTGCCTCGAGCAGCGTACAAGGAATCCTTGAAAAGTCAGACGTGTGGGCATTGTCAGTCAGCGCCGGGCCCAATTCCAGATCAGCATCGATCCCGTGGAGTCCGCCTGCGATCATTGCCGCCAGCGCGAGATAGGGGTTCGCATCAGCGCCCGGAGCACGATTTTCGACTCGCGCCGATCCATCCTCGCCAATGACCCGGATCGCTGACATGCCATCGTTTCGCCCCCACGCGATCGTCGTTGGCGCAAGCGATCGGCCGGCAAACCGCTTGTAGGAGTTGATGTTGGGTGCGTACAGCAGCGTGAAGTTGTACAGGGTGGTCAAGACTCCGGCGACGAAGGCCTCATAGAGCACGGTGGGAAGCTGATCGTTCCCGGGCTCCTGATTGTGCAGCGATAGCTGGATGCGGCAGGAGTTGGCCTGCTGTTCGTCGTAGGTCGCCATAAAGGTGATCGACCTGCCTTGTTGAGCGGCGATCTCCTTGGCGATGATCTTGAAGACCGCGTGGTTGTCGGCCGAGGTCAAGGCATCCTGCTGGCTGAAGCGGATTTGATGCTGCCCTAGATTAGGTCCCGCATTGAGCGAGGAGATATCGATCCCTGCGGCGTACGCAGTATCGCGGATGGCATGCAGCAGCGGCTCCACCCGCGTGCCGTTCATGATCGAATAACCGGCATTGTGCCGGCTGGCCGGAGAAAGATCACGATAGTGAGCTGTCCACGCATCCTCGTAGCTGGTGTGAAACGCCATGAACTCCAGCTCCATGCTTGCCAGAACCGCGTAGCCGCGGCTCGCCGCGACCGCGAGCTGCTGCTTCAAGATCGCTCGCGGTGACTGTACGACCGGCGTCTTATCCGGCCACATCACATCGCACTGCACCATCACGGCGCCCGGCTGATGTCGCAGCAATCGGATGGTCTGTAGGTCGAGAACTAGCTTCATCTCACCGATGGCCTGATCCGCGAACGCCAGGTCATCGCGATCGGCGATCTTCATATCGGTGTCGACTGCGAGCAAGTAGGACGGGATGTCAGTCCCCTGATCCAGAACCTGTTCGGCAAAGTAGGCGGCCTGCAATCGCTTGCCCTGCAGCCGCCCTTGCATATCGGCGAAAGCGACAATGACGGTATCGATGTCACCCTCATTGATGCGCCGGCGAAGATCATGAACACTGAGATGACGGGCGTTGCGCAATTCGGTCAATGTCGTTGTCTCACTCCCTTGTCGAGTGCACGATCACAACACCTGTGGAGCTCCGTTATCGACGCTAGTCCAAGACGTCGCCGGGGATAAGATCTGCGGCTAATCCTTCGGCTGTCGGCATGGCCATGTGGATGGGTGCGTTGGAGTTCGACCTGTTGCTTGGCGATGTGCACTCGCTGAAGGAGAAGCGTTCGGTGGTACGTCCGCTGATCGCTGAGGTTCGCAAGCGGTTCGAGCTCAGTGTTGCCGAAGTTGATCATCTTGACTTGCATCGACGTGCCGCCATTGGAGTAGCCGCGGTCAGTGCGGATCGGGCGCATCTGGTCGATGTCCTCGACGCGGTTGAACAGCTTGTTGCGTACCATCCGGAGATAGAACTGCTCTCGGTGCGCCGCGCGCTTAGAGCAATCGACGATTAAAGCTGCCGCGCGTGTCACATTCGTGGCCTGGTTCCAGGATTGCCGCAATTGACGCCCCACCTTCTCCCTTGACGCCCCACCTATAGGTAGTGCGTCAAGGGAGAAGGTGGGGCGCGAAGCGACAAGGTGGGGCGTCACCAAGCCGCCGTCTTCTTGGTCAGGCCGATCGGTTCCGCTTGCCCGCCGCGTACGGGTCGCCAAGATCGACATCGATCACCTGCCGCCGCGGCTCGAGCAAGGCCGGCTCACGGAAACAGATCAGTCGCTCATCAGGGTTCGGACCCGAGATGGTGTTGCCGTCAGCGATCACGTCGCCGGACCGGAAAAGGTAGGCCGCGGTGGAGAACAGCATGGTCGCGATCTCGCCCGGCTCCCGGTCTCGAAAATGGCATTGCACGTCGGGGAGGCCGAAAAGATACAGCCCAAGAGTGTCCATCACCATCGCGCCTGGATCGTTGGCGATGCTGAAATATCGCACGTTGATAAGACCATCAAGATCGCCGGCGGCGAACAGCTTAGGGTCGCCAACCCGCTGGCTCTGCGGCCAGCTGAGGACGGTCGGCTGGGTAAGTCGGATCAACTCGGCAACGACGTCGCTCATCGCATTCCAGCGTTCCTGCGGCGTTCGGCCAGCGCCGAACCTCTCCTCGCCTGACATCTCGGTCACCAACAGGCTGCCTCGGCAGCGTGCGACCGCAGCCTCGGCGTCCTCCCAGTCCCAGGTTTGGCTGACATCGGGCAAGGCCTTGCCATCCTTGCCTAGCGGGCTGCCGGGCATGATCACGGTCAGCAGTGGTGCCGAGCCATTGCCGTGCGGGACGATGATTGACTCCATCTGGGGCTGGACGTCCGCAGACAAGCTCCGCAGTCCCTGAAGCAGCCGGGGATCTGCCAAATCAGGCCGATCCTCGGCGTACCACAACTCCACGACCAACGGGATCGGCTTTATCTCAGTCATGATCATTCCTGCGCGCACGGAGCTCACGAACCGCCTGCGCGACAACGTCGGGCCGGTCGATCATGATCAGATGCCGTGAGTCGGCAACGACAACCTGTAGTGCCTGGAGCAGCTCGGCCAATTGCGCCTGCTTGGCAATCCAGCGGGCGCCGCCCTTCTCGGCGGCAGTCAGCACAACAGTCGGGATTCCTGGCCAGCTATAGGCCTTGCGCAATTCGGCCAGGTCCCAGACCTGTTCGGCGTACGCCGCCTGCTCCGCAAGGACGCTGGCGATCGTGTCGGGATCGCGGAAGGTTTGCCTCGTTAACGAGCTGACTCGCTCGCTCACTCTGCGATGGCTCTGTGCCGCGACCAACAACCGCTGACTGAACGAGGAAAGCCTCCCAACAAGTCGAACCGCCGCAATGCGGCGCACCCGGCGTGCCAGCCAGAGCCAACCGCGCTGAAGTCGCGGTCGGCGTGGCACCAACTCCACACTGCAATCGGCCAGCACCAGCCCTGCGACCAGATCGGGCCGCTGCCTTGCGAGGGCTTCGGCGTGGAAGCCGGCCATCGAATGAGCCACGACGATGGCTGGCCCGACAGTTTCGAGCAGCGCCGCCAGCGTCGCCACTTCGGCGTTCAGTCGAGGCATTTCGTCCGGCCACGGCGAACCGAGCAGACCAGGCCGGTCAAGACGTACCAGCGACAAATCAGGCAGTAACTCGGCCACGAGATCCCAGTCATAGCTAGGCACTCCGCAGCCGCCGAGTAGCACGGTGGGAGGTCGCGCACCCGGCTGACCGGTCAGATGCACAACCCGACCTGCCAAGACGGTCAGCACGTCTACGGGTAACCCTGTCTGAAGTTCTGACACGCTCATCGGATTTGGCCTACCGCCCGGCTCGTCACGCCGCACTCTTACCCATTCTCGCGGTGATCCGTACCAAGATCATCATCCTCGACGCTGGCATCGTCCACACCAGAACAGGTTGCGACCGGCGAGCACCTCGGTACGCACCTTGGAACCGCAGACCAGACAGGCCATGCCGGCCCGCCGGTAGACATAGACCTCACCTCCATGATCATCCTTGCGCGGCGGCCGGCCCATCGCCTCGGGCGTGTGCTCGAGGCGTACGGTGTCGATCCGGTTGGTCAGAACGCCTTGCGGCATCAAGTCGACAAGATCAGTCCAAATTCCAAGCCAGCTACGCCGACTCAGCTTGTTGCCCTGACGATGCGGGTTGATCCGGTTGCGGAACAGAACCTCCGCTCGGTACACATTGCCCACTCCGGATAGGACCGTCTGGTCCATGAGTAGTGCTGCGATTGGCCTCGTGGCGCGACGAATCCGCAGCCATGCAAGATCAGGATCGGCGTCCGGTCGAAGCGGGTCGGGACCGAGTTGTCTGAGGCGCAGCGCCACCTCGGCGGGCGTCCGTACTGTGCAGAGCTGCGGGCCGCGCAAGTCGGCGGCCGCCTGCTCGGTCGCAATCCGCACACGCACCTCACCACGAGGCGACTCCGGCGGGCCAAGCTGCAGGCTGCCGATCAGACCCAGATGGATATGCAGCAAGCGATCACCGTCGAACTCGCAAAACAGATGCTTGCCATGCGCGGTCGCCTGGATCATCCGTGTCTTGTCCAGCTGTGCGGCCGACTCAGCGAACCGGCCTTGCGGACTGGTAACCGAGACAACTCGGCCGCGGAAGGTTTCGGTGAGGTCCAGGGCAAGCCGGTGCAGCGTATGGCCTTCCGGCACGTTCCCTCCTCAGCCGATATAGCTTTGGCTACTGGCGCGTAACACTTCCGTTGCGATCATTCACGCAGTCGGCAAATCTGTTTTAGCGTGGCAGTCATGACAGGTGCGGTGCCACCTGGGGGTCGTCCCTCAGGAACGCACGGCGGAGGAACACACTACTCGGGGAACGCGCACGATCCGCGCGAGCTTTGGCCGCGTGATTTCGGGCGGGACGGTGTCTCGGGGTTGGTCACTCTCGACCGTGCCATGCGAGGGCGGGATGTATCCCGCCCGGACCTAGACGATGAGCGGATTGCGGCGGAGGTCATCGACGAGCTACTCGCTCGAGTCGACGGACGCCGGCGGGTTTGATTGCTCCGTGCTTGATTGCTCCGCTCGCTGGCGCTCGCTGTTTCTATCCGGACTTGATTGCCTCACTCGCTAGTGTCACGGCAGCAATCCCCTCAAAAGCTGACGCCCGTTGCACGTCCACCCGGCGTGTCGGCGGATTGGGAGGATCTGGCGTTAATTTTTGAGGGACTAGCCGTTCGGCTACGGCGACCCGAGAAAGGCCGGCGCAAAAGCCGCATTGCGCACGGTTGCGTTGATCCATTGCATGGTGATGATGGATACAGCGAGCTTGGCGAGCGCAGCAATCACTGCGTGCGGGTCTTTTCGTAATCGGCAAGGAGCGCGATGCGACGAGCGTGCCGAGGATCGCCACTGAACGGCGTGGCAAGGAAGAGCCGTACCAACTCCAAGGCCTCTTCCTCGGTATGCATCCGAGCGCCGATGGCAATGACATTCGCGTCGTTGTGCTGTCGGCCAAGCGTTGCGGTATCCCGGTCGTACGCCAGCGCCGCTCGGCTACCGACCACCTTGTTCGCGGCGATCTGCTCGCCGTTGCCTGATCCGCCTAGCACAACGCACAAGGAGCCGGGGTCAGCGACCGCAGCCTCGGCAGCCGGAATGCAGTAAACCGGATAGTCGTCCTCGGCGTCATAGGCCTCGGGTCCATGATCAACCACGTCATGCCCATCCTCGGTCAGAGCATTGATCAGATAGTTCTTGAGCTCGTATCCGGCGTGGTCGCTGCCAATGTGTACACGCATGGGAGCACTATCCCAGATCCCGGCGGCCGGCGTGCAGCGTCCTTGGTTGCCGCGCGGCCTCCCCGAGCTGTTGGATACCGACAGCCAAACCGCCGACGATGTCGCCGCCGGCGAACGAAGTCTGCATGGCCGCCGCCGCCAAACGACATTCAAGATCATCAAGTACTCTGCGGGCTGCGACGCCGGTAACGATCTCCAGCCTGCGAAACTCCGGGTCGCACATCACCAGCACTGAATGATCAGGATCGGCGAGGGCGCGGTGCAGCCATTCCGCGTACGTCCGGGAATCCTCCTCCGAGACGCCGACGAACAGTGAGAATGTCAGGCCGGAGGCGGCTTCGGCATTGCGAACAGCACGCTCGAGCCACTCACGCTGGCCTGGGGTGAACGAATCACCAGCGGGCACCCGCGCCACCCACGTGCTCGCCGGTGTCGTCGCCCTCGGCCCTCTCCTCGGCCGTCGTGGCGTCGGCCGTCGCCTGATCACCGATCACTGTGCCCGAGTCGTCGCTCACCGGTTCCACCTCGGCGGACTCTCGGGCGCCTACCCAGAGAGGGTCGCTCGTGTCAATGTCGCCACGCCGAGAGCCCGCCCTGGCGCCGACCTCGATGAGTGCGATCACGATCACCGCGATCAAGATTGGAATCCCGAAGAACACGGTGAGGGAGGCCAAGACTGAGGGGTCATCTACCCGTGGCCACCCCGAGAACGTTTCCAAAGGCACTAGCATGCTCAGGAGTTCATTCACGGGCCCTACGCTATCGCCCCGGGGTGGTTCCGCGGAGGCTGCGAACCGCCCAAGATTGAGCTCGAGAGCGCCCGAGGCGCACTCACAAGGAGGATTGTTGTCAGGTACCGGCGCGCCACAAGCCCAGCGTGATGATCCAGGGCCCGGTACCGCGGTTGGTTCTGCGGCGTCTCGGGTGGTGATGGATGCAGACCAGATTGCCCGGGCCTGTGCTCGGATCGCTCACCAGATCCTGGAAGCCAACCGAGGGGCCGAGGGCCTGGTGCTGATGGGGATTCCTACTCGAGGAGTGCCGCTCGCACATCGGCTCGCCACCGTGATGAATGACCTGGAAGGAGCACGCGTCCCGGTGGGCGCGCTTGACGTGACGATGTACCGCGACGACCTGCGGCAGCATCCCACGCGAGCCGTGGGCCATACGGATTTACCGGCCGAGGTGGAAGGTAGCACCGTCGTGCTGGTCGATGACGTGCTCTACTCCGGACGTACGGTGCGAGCCGCCCTGGACGCTCTGGGCGATCTCGGGCGGCCGCATGCGGTTCGGCTGGCGGTGCTCGTCGATCGCGGCCATCGCGAACTGCCGATCAGGGCTGATCATGTCGGAAGTTATGTCCCGACCCGGACGGGTGAGCATGTCAGCGTACGGCTGGTCGAGCTGGACGGTCTAGATCGGGTCAGCATCGAACCGGCAGACGACGCCACTCGCGGGGAGGCCTGATGCGGCATCTGTTGTCGGCTGCCGATCTTGATCGCCATCAGATCACCGAGATCTTGGACCTTGCCGAAGAGATGTCGCTAGTGCAAGGGCGCCCGGTCAAGAAGTTGCCGGCGCTGCGGGGGCGTACGGTGGTCAATCTGTTTTTCGAAGACTCCACCCGCACCCGATCTTCGTTCGAGATCGCAGGCAAGTGGTTGTCGGCGGACGTGATCAACATCAGCGCGAAGGGGTCTTCGGTATCGAAGGGCGAATCGCTGCGCGACACCGTGCTCACCGTCGCGGCGATGGGTGTCGACGCGCTGGTGATCCGGCATCCTGCCTCGGGGGCGCCGTGGCAGGCCTCGCGCTGGATCGATGCTCATGTGCTCAACGCCGGTGACGGGACCCATGAGCACCCGACTCAAGCTCTTTTGGACGCCTTCACGATCCGACGGCATTTTCGGCAGACCGTCCCCGATCAACAAAGCTTCGACGGCAAGACGGTGGTGATCGTCGGAGACATCACCCACTCCCGGGTGGCCCGCAGCAATGTGCTGATGCTCAACACCCTGGGCGCGCAGGTGATCTTGGTCGCGCCGCCCACACTGCTGCCCGCCGGAATCGACAGCTGGCCGGTACTGGTCTGTACCGACCTTGATCAAGTACTCCCCCATGCGGATATCGTGATGATGCTCCGCGTGCAACGAGAACGGATGTCCGGCGGGTACTTCCCTACGGCGCGCGAGTACACCATCGGCTATGGCCTGACTCGTCCCAGGCTGGAGGCGATGAGGCCGGGAGCGGCGATCTGTCATCCCGGACCCATGAACCGCGGCCTGGAGATATCAGCCGATGCCGCCGATGCGGCCAACTCGTTGATCTTGGACCAGGTAGCAGCCGGAGTCTCGGTGCGGATGAGCGTGCTGTATGAGCTGCTGGGAGGCGCCGAGTGAGTGATCTGCTGATCCGCGGTGCCGATCTTTTGGGCCGCGGCCCCTCTGATCTGCTGGTTCGCGATGGTCGATTCGTGGATCCATCGGACGCCGGCATTGACCTAGAGCAGCTTGACGCCGACGGGCTGATCGCGTTGCCCGGTTTGGTTGACCTGCACACCCATCTCCGTGAACCCGGACGTGAAGACGCCGAAACCGTGGAGTCAGGCACGCTGGCCGCGGCCCGGGGCGGCTTCACCGCGGTACTGGCAATGGCCAACACGGATCCGGTGACCGATACGGCGGAGGCTGCCGAACACGTCGCCGCGCTGGGTGCTCGTGACGGTCATGCCCAGGTCGTGCCGGTGGGAGCTGTCAGCAAGGGCCTGGAGGGCGTCCAGCTAGCTGAGCTCGGGCTGATGGCCCGATGCAGCGCCGGCGTACGGGTGTTCTCCGACGATGGTCACTGTGTCGGGGATGCACGCCTGATGCGACGAGCGTTGGAGTATGTCCGCGCTTTTGACGGAGTTGTCGCGCAGCATGCCCAGGATCCGGGGCTGGCTGGAGCGGGCGCTTGTTGCCATGAGGGTGAGATCTCCGGGAAATTGGGGCTTCCTGGTTGGCCTGCCGCGGCGGAAGCCGGCATCGTTTCCCGCGATGTTCAGATTGCAGAACTCACGCGATCGCGGCTCCATGTGTGTCATGTGTCGTGCGCCGAGACCGTCGATGTCATCCGCTGGGCGAAACAGCGCAACATCAATGTGACGGCCGAAGTCGCGCCCCATCACCTCATGCTCACCACAAGCGAGGTGCTCGGCTACGACCCGACGTACAAGGTGAATCCTCCGCTTCGCCCGCATGAGCACGTTGCGGCCCTTCGAGAAGCGCTGGCCGAAGGAACCATCGACGCCGTAGCCACC
>Ga0307416_100000131_pt1 | contig 45224 bp, 42 predicted proteins | sample DK1Cmetagenome_2_FD_203821 | JGI IMG/M metagenome (GOLD analysis project Ga0307416, IMG submission 203821) | Maize rhizosphere microbial communities from greenhouse at UC Davis, California, United States - DK15-C-3 | ecosystem: Host-associated > Plants > Roots > Rhizosphere > Soil | place...
CGGCCCGCTCGCCGCCATCTCTCTGGTGGTCGGCTCGATGATCGGATCGGGGATCTTCATCGTCTCGGCGGACATCAGCCGCCAAGTCTCCCAATGGGGGCCAGGGGCGCTGCTGCTCGTCTGGGTGATCACCGGCGCGATGACCGTCACCGGCGCGCTGGCCTACGCTGAGCTGGCGGCGATGATGCCTCGGGCCGGTGGCCAATACGTGTTCCTGCGAGAGGGACTCTCCCCCGTGGCCGGCTTCCTCTACGGCTGGACCCTCTTCATGGTAATTCAGACCGGCACCATCGCGGCGGTGGCGGTGGCGTTCGGGAAGTTCCTCAGCGTGCTGGTTCCGGGGATCACACCGGACGTCTTCCTCTCGCTGGGGAAGCTGCACCTGCCGGGAACGTCCACCCCGGTCGAGCTCGGTCTCTCACCTCAGCGCGTGGTGGCGATCCTGATGATCGCCGTCTTGACCCTGCTGAACATCCGCGGTGTCAGGCTGGGCGCCGCGGTCCAGACGGTTTTCAGCGTCGCCAAAATCGGCGCCCTCGCGGTGCTCGTGCTGCTGGGGCTCACGCTCTTTCGCCAGCCTGATATCGCGGCGGCCAACTTCTCCAATTTCTGGGGGACGGGCGACTGGAGCATCGCGGTCCTGCCGGTGATTGGCGCGGCCATGGTTGGGTCGCTGTTCTCCGCCGATGCCTGGAACAACGTGACCTTTGCCGCGGCCGAAGTGCGGGAGCCGACCAAAAATCTGCCGCGGGCCCTGGCGCTGGGGACCGGACTCGTGTGCACCCTGTATGTGCTGGCCAACGTGGCCTATCTCAACGTCCTGCCCTTCTACGGAGATCCGCAGGGAGCTGACGCTGTCGCCCGGGGCATCCAGTACGCGGCACAGGACCGGGTGGGCACCGCCGCTATTGAAGTCGCGCTGGGAGCCGGAGCCGCGACCATCATGGCCGTCGCCATTCTCCTGTCTACCTTCGGCTGCAACAACGGGCTGATTCTCGCGGGCCCGCGGGTGTATTACGCCATGGCGCGGGACAATCTGTTCTTCGAGCAGGCGGGGCGGCTGCACTCGACCTACAAGACCCCGGTGTTTGGTCTGGTGGCGCAGGGAATCTGGACTTCGGTCCTCTGCATCAGCGGCACCTACGGCGAGCTGCTGAACTACGTCGTCTTCGCCACCATCATTTTTTATCTCCTCACTACGTTTTCGCTGTTCCGTTTGCGACGGATTCGCACCGATCTCCCGCGGCCGGTGAAGGCGTTTGGGTACCCGGTACTGCCGGCGCTGTACATGGCCGCCAACGCGTTTCTGCTGGTGGTACTGCTGGCCGATCCGCAACAGCGGAAGTTCTCTGCGCTCGGCCTCTTGATCGTGGCCCTGGGGATCCCGGTGTATCTGGTGTGGCGTCGAACGAGCCGGGTCACGCTGAAAGGCTGACGGCTTCAGCGTCCTGCACCCTTACCGCAGTGCCGCGGTAGATAGTTGCTGACGCGCTGCTCCTCAGGTGCCGGGCTCCAGATGCCGCTGTGATGCGTGAGGAATAGGAGCAGGCCCGGCTGCGCTTGACATACATAGCACTACTATGCATCATGCTGCTATGTAGGTTGTCCTGGCGCTGCGGGCAGGTGAATCATGGAGATCAATAAGGACCTCATTGCCGCTTCCTCCACCCCTATCGTCCTGGCAATCCTGGCCGAAGAGGCCAGCTATGGCTACGCGATACTCAAGCGAGTTCGGGAGCTGTCCGGAGGGCGCATGGAGTGGACCGACGGGATGCTCTACCCGGTTCTTCATCGGCTCGAGCGGCTGGGCCATGTCGAGGCGCGGTGGGAAATCGCTGAGAGCGGCCGCCGTCGCAAGTACTACCGGATCACGTCCGCTGGCCGGGCTCAGCTCGCCGAAGAACGCCGGCAATGGCAAGCGGTGGATGCCACCCTCCGGGGTATCTGGCAGGCATCAGCCACGCCACTGCTACAGGGAGTCTGAAGATGCATTCTCCAGGTCACGCGGTATCCCTCGAGGAGCAGATCGATCAGTGGCGGAGCTACCTGCGACGCCGGCAGGCGGTCCACTCCGTCGATGTAGCGGAGCTGGAAGATCACCTGCGCGAGCAGGTAACCGGCCTGGTCGATGCGGGACTGGCTGCCGATGAAGCGTTCCTGGTGGCGGTGAAGCGCATGGGCAGCCTCGACGCCCTCTCCCGTGAGTTCGCGCGCGAGCACTCGGATCGCCTGTGGAAGCAGCTCGTCGTGTTCCCCTCCGATTCGGGGGAGCCACGAGCGCGGTCCCGATCGGATGCCATCGTCGCCTTCTGTGTTGCGGTGGCGGCGGCCGTGTTGATCAAGGTGCCCGCACTCTTCGGGATTCCACTCGACGACCAGCACGCCAGCTTCTACCTCCGCAATGCGAGTCTGTTCGTGCTGCCCCTGTTGACCGGCTATTTCGTCTGGAAACGCGGGCTCGCCCCCGGCACTCGCCCCTGGCTGGTCCTGGCGTTCGTCGCGGCGGCGGTCTTCGCCAACGTCTATCCATTCGCCCCAACCTTCTACACCGGCGCGCTGACGACGCTGCACCTGCCGATCGCGCTCTGGCTGATAGTGGGCATCGCGTACGCCGGCGGTCGCTGGAGCCAGGTCGCGGGCCGCATGGATTTCGTTCGATTCTCGGGCGAGCTGTTCATTTACTACGTGCTGATCGCGCTCGGCGGCGGCGTCCTCACTGCCTTCATGGCGTTGATCTTCGAGGCCATTGGGGTAGACGTCGAGCCCTTCTTCCAGTCGTGGTGGGTGCCGTGCGGAGCGGCGGGGGCCCTCGTGGTCGCCTCCTGGCTGGTGGAGGCTAAGCAGAGCGTTATCGAAAACATGGCGCCGGTGTTGACCCGGCTCTTCACGCCCCTCTTCGCCGCCGTGCTGGTGACGTTTCTCGCCACCGTGGTCTGGACCGGACGCGGCATCGACATCCAGCGCAACGTGCTGATTGCCTTCGATCTGCTCCTGGTGGTAGTCCTCGGCCTTCTGCTCTATTCCGTCTCCGCCAGGGACCCCCGGTCGCCCGCCGGCGCCTTTGACGTGCTGCAGGTGGTCCTGGTAGTCAGTGCGCTACTGGCGGACGCAGTGGCGCTCTGGGCCATCGCCGGGCGCATCACCGAGTTCGGCTTCACCCCGAACCGCGTGGCCGCCCTGGGTGAGAACGTGATTCTCCTGGTCAACCTGGCGTGGTCGGCCGTCCTCTACGTTCGCTTCCTGAGAGGGCGGGGATCCTTCACCGAGCTCGAGCGGTGGCAGACGAACTACTTACCGGTCTATGCCCTGTGGGCGGCGATCGTCGTGATCGTGTTTCCGCCGGTGTTCCGGTACATCTGACGGGATTCTCCTCGACAACCTAAGTAGAAGACTGCACGCGGCTGGCTCACCTCGCTTGCCTGCGGCTAGTTTGTGGGTGCGCCGCGGCTTATTTGCAGCGCGTCAGGCGGATGCCGAACATCAAGGAGAGTGGTGCGGCGGTGAAGATTGCGATCGGGTCGGACCACGCTGGCTTCGGGTACAAAGAACGGCTGAAAGTGTATCTTCGTGCGCTGGGCCACGAGCCCACGGACTTTGGGACCCACTCGGTCGAGCCGATCGACTATCCATTGGTGGTGCGGCCGGTCGCGAAGGCAGTGGCTGCGGGTCAGTTTGAGCGTGCCATCGTTCTCGGAGGGTCAGGCAACGGAGAGGCCATTGTGGCCAACCGCGTGCCCGGGGTGCGCTGTACCGTCTGCTGGAATGTGGAGTCAGCGCGTCTCGCGCGACTGCATAACGACGCCAACATGTTGTCGCTCGGCCAGCGCCTCATCGCGGCGGATGAACTAGAGTCGCTCGTCGGGACCTGGCTCGCGACGCCGTTCGAGGGGGGCCGGCACGCGCGTCGACTCGCGCTGATCGACCAGGCCACCGCCTGACCGCGCACAACGAGAGATTGACCAGTGCAAGGGCCTTTAGGCAGCTCCTTCTTCAACTGAGTTTCCCCATGGCGGACGAGCCGCTCCCGCAACAGCTGATCACACTCCGCCGGCTGCTGGACGACGTCGACACCCGGCTGGCCCGCGCCCCTGCAGCCCCAGCCGGTCTGGAGGAGCTCAAGCGTTCGGTCGACACTCTGCGCACGAACATGTGGGCCATCCTCTCTGCCGGACACGGTGCTTACGCGCCGGTTCGGGTGGAACGTCTGAAGCTCCGCCGCGCCATCGAAGGCATCAAGGCCGTTCGCGCCGGTCTCAGCGACTCCGGCACCCTCCACCCCGAGCACATGGAGCTCCAGCTCATTGCCCGGGATCTCGCCGAACAGATCGGCAAACTCCGATAACCCGGAATCACTGAGTACCCCCATCGCCGCGGTTGGCGATCACTTCCGCCCGCACCCGAGCGGCAATTTAAGTACCAGAACAGGCGCGAGAGAGCCGCCCTGCTTACGAGGATCGAATGGGCCGATCTGCGCATTAGCCACATAGTAGAGCGTGTCCCGTACGATGGTGCCGGTGATGGGGCCCTGGAAATCTGCGCGACCGCGCTCCAGATCGCGCACAGCGGTGGCGGATCCGCCTTCCACGCGAAAGGCAATGACTCTCGAGGGGTTCGCCATATTCTGAATGCCGACGTAGCCGGCGCAGGTGGCGTACAGCCCGTCGATCCGGCCCACCGCAGAATCGTTCGCTGCACGCACCTCGCGTACCCTGCCAGACGGCAGCTCGATGGTTACCAGACCTTGCCAGTGCGCCACCAGTAGTCCCCGCTCGTTCGGCAGGAACGCAATGCCGTTGGGATAGGCGAACCGCTCGGGTGGTGCCCGGTGCAGAAGCCGCAGCTCCGACGCCCTTGGCGCGAGGGCCCACGCCGCTCCCGCCTCGCTGTCGGTGAAGTACACAGTTCCGTCCCGCCCCAGCACGAGATCGTTGAACAGGTGTGACCCCCCGTCTTGGGGAGAAGAAACCCGGCGCACCAGGCGGCCGCCTGGGAGGTCGAGCGCGAAGACGACACTGCGGGCCGGCGCATGCATCGTGTCGCCGGCGGGCGCGGGAAGGCGAGTGAAGGCGACGCCCCAGAGAAGGTTGCGCCGGGCGTCGATCTTGAGGCCGAGGACGCGTCCATCCACGTGGGCCGCTTCGGCGAAGGACTGGATGGAGCCGTCGTGGTGCAGCTCGATCATCCCGTCCTCCTCCAGGTTGCCTCCGAGGAAACGATTGCGCGGTGCGTCGTAAACGATGTTTTCCGGGACGATGCCGGCGCGCGCCAGCACGAACGCGGTGTCGCTCTGCACGGCTGCCGCCACCCCGGCTGGGAGCCCTAGGGTACACCAGAGAAGCAGCGCTGCGGTCTGGTGAAAGCGGTACGGCATGCGTTGGATGCTCCCCGGGAGCTCACAGCGGACCGCTCGAAGCCAGTCGGTGCTCACCGCTCCACGCCGAACGAGAACACCGTGCGAGACCGGTATTCCTGGCCTGGCTTCAGAATTGTAGACGGGAAGTTCGGCTGGTTCGGCGAGTCGGGGAAATGTTGGGTCTCCAGTACCAGGGCAGACCGGTGGCCATAGGCGTGACCGCTCTTCCCCGTAATGGTGCCATCAAGGAAGTTGCCCGAGTAGAACTGGAGCCCGGGTTCCGTGGTGCTGATGTCGAGCGTGCGCCCGGTTTTGGGATCGAGTACGTGCACCGCGTGCGCTGAGCCCGGACTGGTCCGGCTCAGGACAAAGTTGTGGTCGTACCCCTTGCCATACCGAAGCTGCGGGTCGGGCCGGTCGATGCCCGCGCCTATCGGCGTGGGTGCTCGAAAGTCGAACGGCGTACCCCCGACGCCGGCCAGCTCCCCGGTGGGAATCAGGGTCGAGTCCACCGGTGTGTACCGGTCGGCATCGATCGTCAGCACATGCCTCAGAATGTCCCCGCTGCCTTCGCCTGCCAAGTTCCAATAGCTGTGCTGTGAGAGGTTCACCGGTGTAGCCTGATCGGTCGTCGCCCGATACTCCACTATCAGCTCATTTGTGGAAGTCAGGGCGTAACTGACAAAGATCTGGAGCGTTCCGGGATAGCCCTCGTCACCATCGGGACTGGTGTGCTGGAACTTGACACCCACGGTGTCACCCCGCTGGAAGGATTGCGCGGCCCAGACTACTTTGTCGTACCCCTTCAAACCTCCATGCAGGTGGTTCGGACCGTTGTTGGTCGCGAGCCGGTAGGTACGACCCCCGAGCGTGAACCGACCGCGGGCGATCCGGTTGGCGTAGCGCCCCACGACCGCCCCGAAGTAGGGCGAGGCCGTGAGATATCCTGGTAGGGAGTCATAGCCCAGCGTCACGTCTCCCAGTCGGCCGGTTCGGTCCGGCACCAGGATGGCCTGGATGATGGCTCCGTAGGTGATCGCCCGTACCTCGACCCCCCTGGCATTCCTGAGGGTATACACCTCGACGGCCTTCCCGTCCGGCGTTCGGCCGAACGGCGCGACCGTCACCGTTGGTCCTGGCTGATCTGGCGCATTCATTTCGGCTCTATGCGGCGGCTGCGTCGGCAATGACAAGGCGATGACGGTGGCGAGTAGCATGGCCCCAATCTCGAAGGGGGTTTCTCTGGTGACAAGACTCAGCTTCCGACTCACGACGGCGCTGCTCGTGGGCAGCGCCTCCATGACGGTAGCCTCGGCCCAGACCGTACGCTGGTCGGAGCAGCAGGCCAACGCCTGGTACGCCGATCAACCGTGGCTGGTCGGCAGCAATTATGTACCCCAGTCAGCCATCAACCAGTTGGAGATGTGGCAGGAGCCGACGTTCAATACGGCCGAGATCGACCGCGAGCTGGGGTGGGCCGAGGCGCTGGGCATGAATACCATGCGGGTCTTCCTGCACGATCTGCTGTGGCAGCAGGACTCGATCGGCTTTCAGAAGCGGGTTGACCGCTTCCTGGTGATTGCCGCCCGGCACGGCATTCGTCCCATGTTCGTCCTCTTCGATTCGGTTTGGGATCCCTCGCCGCATCTGGGGCCGCAGCGTCCCCCGATTCCCGGGGTGCACAATTCGGGGTGGGTCCAAAGCCCGGCCGTGACCGCGCTGGCCGACCCCTCTGAATATCCGAGGCTGAAGGGATACGTGCAGGGTGTGATTCGTGCCTTTGCCAAGGATCGGCGCATCCTTGCCTGGGACCTCTGGAACGAGCCGGGCAACGATAACTCGAGTTCCTACGGAAAGCAGGAGCTTCGGGATAAAGTCGAGCGGGTCACTCTGCTCCTGCCCCAGGTCTTCCAGTGGGCCCGAGCCGCCAATCCCACGCAGCCCCTTACCACCGGAGTCTGTTGCATCGAGCGGAACTCAGACGGAAGAAAGCTGGACCAACTGAGGCAGATCCAACTACGGGAGTCCGATATCATCACCTTCCACCACTACAGCTGGCCGGAATACTTCCAGCGCCAGGTTGCGTGGTTGAAGAAGTACAACCGACCGGTCATCTGCACCGAGTTCATGGCCCGGTCGGTGGGGAGCACGTTCGACGCGCTGTTGCCCATGGCCAAGCAGGAGCAGGTCGGGATGATCAATTGGGGGTTTGTGGCCGGGAAGACCCAAACCTACCTGCCATGGGATTCGTGGCAGCATCCGTATGTGCTGGAGCAGCCGGCGGTGTGGTTTCATGAGGTGCTCCGCCCCGACGGAACCCCCTATCGACAGGCGGAAGCAGATTTGATCCGGCAGCTCACGGGCACGAAAAAGGTGGCGCGGGGCGGCACGAACTGACTCCCTGGATGCTTGCTTTCACTGCAACTGGCTAATAGTGTTGGAGATGGACCGACTGAACTCAGGCCCGCCGACCGCCCCATTGGGGCAGCGGTGGGCCGTCGTGCATTGTAGGGCAGGGTGTACATGAGCGTGATCCGGCCCAAGCTTGGCCTCACTTTCGACGACGTGCTGCTGGTACCGAGACATTCCACTGTCCACCCGCGCGAAGTCTCGACCGTCACCCGCCTGACCCGCACCATCTCCCTCAATATCCCGCTCATCTCGGCCGCCATGGACACGGTCACCGAGGCGGAGATGGCCATCGCCATGGCGCGGGCCGGCGGGATCGGCGTTCTGCACAAGAACATGACCGTGGAACGTCAGGCGGCCGAAGTGGACCGGGTCAAACGCAGCGAGAGCGGAATGATCATGAATCCGATCACGCTGGGTCCCGACCGCCCGCTCAAGGAAGCCGCCGCACTCATGCGGCGCTTTGGGATTTCCGGAGTACCGATCGTGGATGGGCAGGGCCGGCTGGTCGGCATTATCACCAATCGAGACCTGCAGTTCGAAAGCAACCTCGACCAGCCCATCCGAGAGGCGATGACGAAGGAGAAGCTGGTCACGGTCCCGGTGGGAACCAGCCTGGATGAAGCGGAGCGGATTCTGGCCAAGCACCGGATCGAGAAGCTTCCCGTTGTAGACGGCCAGGGTGTGCTCAAGGGGCTCATTACCGTCAAGGACATCTTCAAGCGGCGGGAGCATCCCAATGCCAACAAGGACCGGCACGGCCGCCTTCGGGTGGCGGCGGCCGTTGGCGGAGGCCCCGACGCGATCCCTCGAGCTCGGAGCCTGGTGGGCTCCGCTGTCGACGTAATCGTGGTGGACTCGGCGCACGGACACAGTGAAGGAGTGCTGGCCACGGTGGATCAGCTCCGGGAGACATTTCCCGAGGTCCAGCTCATCGCCGGCAACGTGGCCACCGAGTCAGGTGCCCGCGAGCTGGTGCGCCGGGGCGTGGACGGGGTCAAAGTAGGCATCGGCCCAGGCAGCATCTGCACGACTCGGGTGGTGACCGGTGTCGGCGTGCCGCAAGTGACCGCTATTCTGGATTCCCTTCGCGGCGCGGACGACGTCCCCATCATCGCCGACGGCGGGGTGAAATACTCAGGCGACGTGGTCAAGGCTCTCGCTGCAGGTGCGTCCTCGGTTATGATGGGATCCATGCTGGCCGGAACCGAGGAGAGTCCGGGCGAATCGGTCCTGGCCGAGGGGCGTCGCTTCAAGATGATCCGCGGGATGGGCAGTCTCTCCGCCATGCAGGACGGGTCTGCCGACCGCTACTTCCAGGAAGGCGAGATGGCCGCCTCCAAGATGGTGCCCGAAGGCATCGAGGGCCGGGTGCCGTACAAGGGTCCCGTCGCCGACGTGCTCTATCAAATGGTGGGAGGACTCCGCAGCGGCATGGGATACTGCGGCGTCGGTACGATCCCCCAGCTTCAGTGCGATGTTGAGATGATTCAGGTCACCACCGCCGGCCTCAGAGAGTCCCACCCGCATGACGTGACTATCACGCGGGAAGCCCCGAACTACAGCGCGTGAATGGCGGTAAGCGGTGAGCGGTGCGCCGTTGAGCGGTGAGCGCGTGTTCCCCTGATCGATAAGCGGTGACTTGTAAGCGGGCCGGTATGTTGTCTCACTCTGCTACCGGCTCACTGCTTACCGCTCACTGCTCACCAGCAGTTCACGATATCTCAGAAGAGGGCTACCACCGATGAACCTGTGGGCCACGAAGTCTGTCGCGGCACTCCGGGCGGAGGCCGAATCGACCAACGAGCGCTCGCTCAACCGGGCGCTCGGCGCGATGAATCTCACCATGCTGGGGATCGGCGCCATCATCGGTGCCGGCATCTTCGTGCTGACCGGCCTGGCAGCGGCGCTCCATGCCGGCCCTGCGGTGCCGCTGTCGTTCATCGTAGCAGCAATCGCCTGCGGGCTCGCCGGGCTGTGCTATGCCGAGATGGCCAGCACAGTCCCGGTGGCCGGTAGCGCGTATACCTACTCGTATGCCACAATGGGAGAGTTCGTCGCCTGGATCATCGGCTGGGACCTGATCCTGGAGTACGCCATGGGCGCGGCCACGGTGGGTGTCGGTTGGTCGGGATACTTCGTGAGCTTTCTTGACGTGCTGGGGCTCCACATCCCGGCGGCACTGACGTCTGCGCCGCTCCGCTGGTGCAGCACAGCCGACGTCACCAATGCGGTGGCTGCGTGCGCCAGTGAGGGCTGGAACCGTACCGGCTCACTGTTCAATCTTCCGGCCGTTCTCATCGTACTCATCGCCACCACGATTCTGGTCATCGGCATCAGAGAATCCGCCAAGGTCAACAATCTGATCGTGATTCTCAAGCTCGCCGTGGTGGTGCTGTTCATCATCTTTGGCCTACAGTACGTAAACCCGGACAACTGGAAGCCGTTCATTCCGCCGAACACCGGCACCTTTGGTGAGTTCGGATGGAGTGGGGTGTTCCGGGGCGCCGGCCTGATCTTCTTTGCCTATATCGGATTCGATGCGGTCAGCACGGCGGCGCAGGAGGCCAAAAACCCGCAGCGCGACATGCCGATCGGCATTCTTGGCTCGCTGGGCATCTGCACTGTGCTGTATGTGCTCGTATCCATGACCCTTACCGGCGTGATCCGGTATGACCAGCTGAATGTGGCTCACCCGGTGGCACTGGCGGTCGAACGGGTAAGCCAGCTCTCCTGGCTTCGTCCCTTCATTACTCTCGGCGCAGTGCTCGGCCTCGGATCGGTGGTGCTGGTGATGCTCCTGGGACAGTCGCGGGTGTTCTACTCCATGTCCCGCGACGGCCTGATGGGTCCTTGGGCCGGCAAGGTGCATCCTCGGTATCGCACGCCGTACCTCTCGACCATCTATGTGGGAATCATTGTGGCGGTCATCACCGGCACCTTTCCCATTCAAATCCTAGGTGAGCTGGTAAACATCGGAACCCTGCTCGCCTTCGTCCTGGTCTGTATCGGGGTCTGGATTCTGCGCCGGAAGCGTCCCGATCTGGACCGGCCTTTCCGCACGCCGCTGGTTCCCTTGGTTCCTATTCTGGGCGTGTTGGCCTGCCTGGGCCTCATGGCAACCCTGCCCGGTGACACCTGGCTCCGCCTGCTGGTGTGGCTGCTGATTGGGTTCGTCGTCTACTTCACCTATGGGCGGAAGCACAGCGTGCTGCAGCGTGAGCGGGAAGCCCAAGCACTGAGGAAATCCGCATGACCGGCCTCTTCCGGCGCAAGAGTGTCACCGCGCTCCAGGCCGAGGCGGCCGGCGATCACAGCCTCAAGCGTGCGCTCGGGCCGCTGAATCTGACCGCGCTGGGCGTTGGGGCCATCATCGGTACCGGCATCTTCGTTCTGACTGGAACCGTGGCCGCCCAGAACGCGGGACCCGCCGTGATCCTGTCGTTCGTGCTGGCCGGGATTGCCTCCATCTTCGCGGCCCTGTGCTACAGCGAATTCGCCTCGCTGGTGCCCATGGCCGGCAGTGCATACACCTACGGATATGCCACTTTGGGCGAGTTTGTCGCCTGGATCATCGGCTGGGACCTGGTGCTGGAGTATGCTCTCGCCGCTACGACGGTGGCTATCGGGTGGTCGGGCTACGTGGTCTCGTTTCTGGATGGTCTGGGCATTCATATCCCGGCGCACTGGCAGGCCGCGCGCGGAACGGTGGTCACGCTGGCAGACGGCAGTCAGGTGACGGCGCTGCTCAATCTGCCGGCGGTCTTCATCATCGCGGTCATTACGACGCTTCTCGTAGTGGGGATCAAGGAGTCGGCCTCGGTCAACAACGTCATCGTCTTGATCAAGGTGGCGGTCGTTCTTCTGTTCATCGCCTTGGCCGCCTCGCACGTGAACCCGGACAACTGGCACCCCTTTATCCCACCCAATACCGGGGCCCGAGAGCATTTCGGATTCAGCGGCGTCGTGGCCGGCGCTGCGATCGTGTTCTTCGCATACATCGGATTCGATTCAGTCACCACCGCTGCACAGGAGGCCAAGAACCCGCAGCGGGACATGCCCATTGCTATCATTGGCTCGCTGGTGGCGTGCACCGTCTTGTATATCGTGGTGTCGGCGATTGCGACCGGCGTGGTGCCCTATACCGAGCTGGACGTGCCGGCTCCCATCGCCAAGGTCGCGGATTATACCGGGCTCGGGTTCTTTGGGGCGTTCATCAAGATCGGGGCGATCGCCGGCCTCACCTCGGTCATCCTGGTCCAGCTGCTGGGGCAATCCCGTATTTTCTATTCGATGTCCCGTGACGGGTTGCTCCCACCCTTCGTCCGGCGGGTTCACCCCCGTTTTCGTACTCCGTACATCACATCGATCCTGACCGGTCTAGCCGTCTCGATTCCGGCAGCCATTCTGCCGGTGCGGGACGCGGCCAAGCTCGTGTCGATCGGAACGTTGCTCGCCTTTGTGATCGTGTGTTCCGGAATCCTGGTGCTGAGAATTCGGGAGCCGAACCTGCCCCGACCCTTCAAGACCCCATTGGTCTGGTTTGTTGCCCCCATGGGCGCTCTCTCCTCGGCGTATCTCATGGCCTATCTGGACCGGCAGACCTGGATCCGCCTTCTCGTCTGGCTGGTGATCGGCCTGGCGATCTATTTCCTGTACAGCCGCTCGCATTCGCGGCTGGCGGTTAAGCCCGATCGATAGGTTTCGCAACGGTCACTTCCTGCAGTTAGTATTGGACAATGGTGCTGTTGCTGTCTCCCGAGAAGGCCGCTCTGGCGGCGGCGTTTGCCGATGCGCTGCGGCCGGGCCAGCGGGTGTGTCTGACCACGCATGTGAATGCCGATGGCGACGGGCTGGGCAGCGAGGTAGGCCTGGTGCATCTGCTCCGGGCCCAGGGCATCGACGCCATTATCACCAATCCCACCCCAACTCCGCCCCGGTTCAGCTTCTTATTTCGTGACCTGCCCGGGATCGACCGGACCTCCGAGGCCATCCGGGAGCTCCGGCGCGCTGACCTGGTGATCGTCCTGGACATCTCCGACATCACCCGGCTGGGCATGCTGATCGAGACGGTGAGGGAGCGCGGCGTGCCGGTGGCCTGTGTGGATCATCACGCGAGTGCCGGAGTCCTCCCGCCGGGCCCTCGCTACGTGGATCCGGATGCCGCCGCCACCGGCGAACTCATCTTTGAGCTGGCTGCGGCCAACCAGTGGTCCGTCACCCAGGCGGTGGCCCGGGCCCTGTACGTCGCCATTCTGACTGATACCGGAGGCTTCCGCTTCAGCAATACCCGGCCCCGCACCCTCCGAGTTGCGGCCGAGCTGTTGGAGGTTGGGGTAGATCCCGAGCAGATCTATCTCGAGGTCTACGCCAAGGCTCCCGAGGGACGGCCCCGGTTGTTTGCCGAAGCCCTGCAGACGCTGGTGGTGGAGCCGGAATACGGTTTGGCCTGGGTCACGGTTCCGCCGGGTTCAATCGAGCGACACGGCGTGTCGTCCGACGACCTGGATGGCGTGGTCGAGTTCCCTCGCTCGATTGAAGGCGTGCGCATGGCCCTCCTGTTCCGCGAGATAGCCCAGGGCAGGGTCAAGGTTTCGCTCCGTTCGGTGGGCGAAGTCGATGTCGCGGCGTTCGCCAAGGCTTATGGCGGAGGCGGTCATACCAAGGCTGCCGGACTTTCCCTCGCTGGTTCGCTCGCGGAGGTCCAGGATACCGTGCTGCGGGCAGCCCGAGCCTATCTGGGACCCAATGGAGCAACCAGTGGCCACTCGCCTGTTCCTAGCGACGCCGACCAGGGCAAGTCCATGACCCGCGACTCGTGACTCGCAACTAGCACTATATTCCGATCATGGACACTATAGATCGCATTGAGCGGACGCTGGACACTCTGCGTCCCTACATCGCGTCCCATCGGGGGCGGGTCGAAGTTGTGGACTTCGACGAACAGGATGGGGTGCTGCTCCTCCGCTTGGGCGGAACCTGCCACGGCTGTTCGGCCTCAACGGTCACCTTGAAACAGGGGATCGAGACGCGATTGCGGGAGATGGTGCCGGAAGTGAAACACGTCGAGGCGGTCTAGCGTGAGTGAGTCCCTGGAGGCCCGGGTCACCGCGGCGCTGGCGCGGATCCAGAACCCCCGCTTGGAGAACGACCTGCTCTCTGCGGGGATGATTCGCGACCTGGCCGTGAGCGATGAGGGCAAGGTGTCGTTCACCTTCCTCCTGGCTCCGGAAGATCCTGCCACGCTGGTGCGCTCCGCTCGTGCCGCGGTTGCTGCAGTGGATGGGGTGCGGAAAGAGGAGATCAAGATCAATGTCACCAACCCGGCTGGTCCGGCTCGGGCCACTCACGGCCCGCCCTCCGGCGGAACTGCCGGCGCCCCGGCCCCCGCACCTCAGCCCGCGGCTCAGCCCAACCTGGGCAAGATCATCGCCATCTCTTCAGGCAAAGGCGGCGTGGGGAAATCCACCATTGCCGCCAATCTGGCGATCGGCCTGGTCCAGGCCGGCTTCCAGGTCGGCGTGATGGATGCCGATGTCTATGGCCCCAACATTCCCCGGATGTTTGGGGTGTTCGACCGGCCCCCAGTCTTCGGCGGCAAGATTCAGCCGCTGGAGGCATATGGCGTAAAGCTCATGTCTCTGGGGTTCCTGGTCGAGCGCGATGCTCCCGCCATATGGCGGGGACCGATCATCATGAAGATCGTCAATCAGTTCCTTCAGGACGTGGAATGGGGACAGCTCGACTACTTCATTGTAGACCTCCCTCCCGGCACCGGTGATGCTCAACTCTCCCTGGTCCAGGCCACCCACGTGTCCGGCGCTGTAATCGTCACGACGCCGCAGGAAGTGGCGGTCGGGGACGCGCTCCGCGGCGCCAAGATGTTCGAGCGGGTCGGCGTCCCGATAATCGGAGTAGTGGAAAACATGAGCGGCTTCACCGACCCGGAGACCGGGCGGCGTTTCGAGCTCTTCTCCTCCGGCGGCGGTCAGCGGCTGGCCGATGAGATCGCCGCCCCGTTACTCGGCACCGTTCCGCTGCAGCCGCAGCTTGCCGCTCTGGCCGACGAAGGTCAGCCCATCTTGATTGCCCAGCCGGACAGCCCCGCCGCCCTGAGCCTCAGCAAAATCACCGAGCAGCTGCAACAGATGACCGCCGGTCGCAGCATGGCGCTCCCAATCCTGCGGGGGTGAGTGCGTAGCCGGTACGGTAGCCAGCATGACCGTCCTCACTCTGCTCACTGACTTTGGCACCGCCGACTCCTACGTCGCCGAGGTCAAAGGCGTGCTTCTCAGCCGTGCCGTGGGCGCTACCCTGATTGACGTGAGTCATGGTGTCTGGCCGGGTGATATCCGCTCGGCTGCCTACATTCTCGGCCGAACCTGGCACCGCTTCCCTCGTGGCACTATCCATCTCGTCATCGTGGATCCCGGTGTCGGCAGTGCCCGGGCCGCCCTGGCCTTCCGCGCCCACGACCATTGGTTTGTGGGGCCGGATAACGGAGTCTTCACTCCGGTCCTGCACGATGCCGAAGTCGAGGCCGTCGAACTTCCGACGCCCAGCATGGCGTCAACCACCTTCCAGGGAAGAGATCTCTTCGCTCCTGCGGCGGCTGCCCTGGCCTGTGGCGCCGCCGTGTCCGAGCTGGGCCAGCGGTTCGCCGGCATGCCCAAGCGTCTGGCATACACTCCTCCGCATCACGAGGGGAAGGTCATTATCGGCGAGGTTATCTATGTGGATCGGTTTGGGAGCTTGATCACTAATCTGAGCCCAGAGCTGGTCCCGTCCTACGCCGTCCTCGAGGTCGATGAGCTCGAGATCGGCGGACTCAAGCAGACCTACAATGATGTCTCGACCGGAGGCTTGTTGGCCTACGTGGGGTCGGGCGGCACGATTGAGATTGCCGTCCGGGACGGCTCAGCCGCGCGCCGGCTTGGGGTTGGAATCGGAGGAAGAGTCCGGGCCCGACTCGGCTAGGTGGCGTGGCTGGGAGGGACGGCCGGCCTCGTCTTCCAGTGCCGGAGCCGATCCCGCATCACCCGGATATACCCGAAGAGCCTCCAGATCAGGAGCACCGCCAGAATAACGAGCACCACCACGAGTCCCGCTGTGAGGAACGGGTGAGCCGCCGCCATCCAGGCCAGAAACACCGCCACTCCGTCCTCCAGGAAACTCAGCGTCCAGTTGCTCACCGGCTCGGGGCTCGTGTTGGCCGCCGCGCGCGTAGTCGCCTTGGCGCCGTGCGAGGTCAGCGCGACGCCTCCGGCCAGGAGCGCGGCGCTCACCTTCCACTCTTCCGGCACCTGGCCGAACGCAGTGTAGGAAATGAGTGCGGCCGCTGGCGGGCGAATAAACGTGTGCACCGCATCCCACGCGGTATCCACGTAGGGAATCTTGTCCGCAATAAACTCGATTAGAAACAGCGCAATGGCGATGCCGAGCACGATCGGGCTGGCGAGGACCTGAAGATTGTCAGGCAGCTGGATGAGCCCAAAACGCTGAAACAATCCGGCGGCTGCAACGGTGGCGTAGACGTTGAGCCCTGAGGCGAAGGAGGTGCCGAGCGCGAAGCCCAGCGTCTCGAGGGGAGACATGGAGAGAAACTAGGTAGGAGGTTAGAAGTAAGAGGTGAGAGGGGTCACCCTCCTACCACTTACGCTTCCCTCTCAGCTCCTTTACCTCTCACTCCTCACCTAGTCCACCCATTCCACGTTCACGCCCCCCATTGCCGTGGTCAGCTCCAGATCGAGGTGCCGTGCACTGGTCTGGTAGTTGGGAGATTGGAATCCGCTACCCCACGGTACCAGTCCCGCTGGTTCGAAGCTCGAAAGGAACTTATCCATCGTGATCCGGAGGCCGATCCTCCGGGGCAGCCGTAGAGTGAGCTCCCCCATAGCCATTTTGACTTCGACCTGGGAGCTCGAAGACCACGCGCCGGCAAAATCCAGCAGGACGCGCCCGATCCCACCTTCGAACTCGATCTCATCGCACCGGCTGTTGCCCAGTCCCAGGACTGAGACTTCGGCCGCACCGGCACTGATGGCTGCCAGGTTGCATCGGGCGGCATTGGGTTGGGAGAACCGCAGGACTGTCCGCGAAGCTCCGGTCTTCAACTGAAGATTGGTGAGCCGGAGCCCGCCCAACTCCAGGTCCGCACTCACAGCGCCGAGGGTGACATCGAGCGTCAGATCTACGGCCGGTGAGAGGGCCACGGTGGCAGCCTGGCTCAACTGACTGCGGGAGACGACGCGTACCCCGCCTTCTCCGGCCGGTCTCAGTCCGAGCAGCACCGATCCGGTCTGGGTATCGAAATCGCTGACCGGCAGGTACCGGTTCTGATCGTAGGAGAGGTCCATCCGGTAGAGCTCGGCCGGCCGGCCGGGTACCAGGCGTAAGTTGCCGGCGGCGTACTCCAGTCTCGTGTTGAGGCGAGTCTCGCCATGCCGCTGGCGGAATGTCTCGAAGGGGCGCATGGATTGCGCCTGGACGGCACCACCCCAGAGGAGGAGCACCAGACCCAGCGCGCTCCGTCCCAGGTCAGAGACCACGTGAAGGTGTCCTGGTTCCGGGCTTCCGGCCTGCCGGGACGCCGAACTGCGGGGTGGCCCAGAGGTATTCATCGGTAAGTGCCTCGGGAGGAAGCAGCCGTCCGGCAAAGTTCTCCTTGATCCCGGCCCGACTGAGGAGCGCCGCGCCAAAGCCCGCGGTGCCCAGCAGCCAACTCACAAAGAAAGCCGCACCCCATACGATGCTTCCGGCCACCGGCACCCAGCCAAAGAGCGCCCACGCCGCCCACAGGCTGGTCAGAGCCACCAGCCCAACCAGCAAATACCGGTAGCTGTTGGGTGAGCCGATCACCGCGCCGAGCGCCATGCGGCGCCGGGTATACGTCTCTCCCATCGCGTGGGCCACGGCCAGGTATCCACCGACAACGCCGATCACGACCAGCATGGCAAAGACGGCGACCGCAAACGGCAGCAGGAGAATCCCAGCGACGCTGAGGATCAACCCGACCACCAGCATCCCAAACGTCGGCAGCAGGAGTATCTGACCGAGCAAGCCGGTGACGAAAGCCCGCCCGAAGGAGTGCGACACCGTGTCGGAAACGATCTCTAGATTCTGTCGCCCAAACAGCACCAGACCAAAGCCCAGGACGGTGAGAGTCAGAAATACCCCGAAGACTCCGGCGCTTCTCCGAAGAACACTCTGCAGTGGGGAGAGAGGAAGAGCAGCTTGAGCTGGAAGGGTAGAGGAGAGCAGGGTGGTCGACCTGAGGGTCCGGGCTTCGCCCCCGATCTCACCGCCCTCGTCTCGCACCTGGCCCCCGAGGGTCAGGACGTCACCGGAAATGACGCCGCCAGGATGAACCACGACGTCTCCCCGCACCGCCACCACGTTGCCGTTGAGATGGCCATAGATGTCCGCGTTCCCGTCCAGTACCAGGAGATGGCCGTTGCGAGCTTCGGACGAGCCCAGGCTGAAGTCACCGCGTCGGGCAATCCCGTTCGGAACCGTGAGCCTGAGCTCACCCCGCCCTTCGTTCAGGGCAGACTGGATCCGCTCCTCCACCAGCGTCGGTTGGCTGAGATCGTTCAGGTCCACCGATGTCCCGCCGGGGGCAATCAGCTGGGGAGGGGGACGGGTCGGGCGCGCCTGCTGCTCCTGTTCTCCGGAGAAGCCCTTGATCAGCACCCGCACATGCCCGACAAGGTCCACGGCGCGTTCGGTGATTCCGTCGAATGGAGTTTCGGCTCGAAGCGGGGTTTCCCCTGCAATGGTGAAGAGTGTGAGGACCCCGAGTACCGGCCTAGAGAGACGCATGGGCCACCTGCTGGGTCGGAACAGCCAGGAGGCGACGCAGGGCGAGTAGACCGCCCAGGTAGGCAAACGACCCGAGCGCCGAGAACATTGCCAGGCGCGTCGGGTTTATGGCCAGCGACTTGAGCCCGCTATACCAGGGCTGCTCGATCAGGTTCGACGCCAGTCCCTGGATGCCGAGCCATATCGCCTGGCCACCCTGGGCAAAGAGCCAGGAGCCAAGCGACGCCAGGGTTTCCTGGTGGCCCAGGGACCAGACGACACTTCCTACCATCGAACCCAGGAAGAAGAGCGCAAATCCCGCGGCCGCTGCAAAGGATTTCTGGCTGGCGAAGAGACGGCGGCGAGTGGCTTGGAGTGAGCGAATGGCGAAGGGATCGGGAATGACCACGCGAGCCATGACCCGGTCGGCAAATCCCTCGGCTGGACTGGTAAGCGGCAGGTCCGAGATCTGCTCCGCAATCTCCCGATCAGTCCGCAGCTGTTCGAGACACAGCGCACACTCATCGAGATGTTGCTGGATCTCAGGAGCTGGGACTCCGGTCAGGCAGGCATCAATCTCGTCGGCCGAGAGATGCGATCCGGAAGAGCGGGTCATAAGTGGACCCTCCTACGTTGCGGGTGAAATGAAGGTTTCATTCTTTGAGGTGCGCGAGCGACAGCCGCAGCTCATTGCGGGCACGATGGATGTACGTCTTCACGGTTCCCAGCGGCAGATTCAGAATCTCCGCAATCTCCTCATAGGGCCGGCCCTCCACATGGCGGAGGAGAATGCAGGAGCGGTACTCCGGCCGGAGTGACCCGATGGCGGCCTCGATGGCAGTCCCCAGCTCCTTGGCTTCCACGGTGTCGAGCGGTGTCTCTTGCCGAGCGCCGATCTGCAGCGCGGTGGCCTGCATCGCCTCGGGGGTTTCGGCGTGAGGTGAGCCGTCGAGCGAGAGGGTATCCAGTTCCCGCCGCCGCAGATGATCGATGGCTGCGTTGTTGGCAATCTTGAAGATCCAGGAGGAGAACTTGAACTCGGGTCGGTACGATTCGATGGCGTTGAGTGCCTTGACGAAGGTCTCCTGCGCCAGATCCTCGGCCAACTCCCGATCCCGTACCATCCGGAACAGAAGCGCAAACACCGGGCGCTCGTACCGCCGGATCAGCTCGCGATAGGCGGTTTCCTGCCCCGAGCGCGCCCGGAGCACGACGTCCTGATCACTGAGGCCGCCCCACTCCGTCCCGGCGCTAGCCACACCGGCCTCGGCTTGCGAAGGGGCTTCCCCGAAGACTACATTCAGCGCCTATGTTAGCCTCGGATCGTCAGTTACCTATTTCGGGCGGTCCGGAAAAGCGGGCCTATGTCCGCGCCATCTTCACCGCCATCGCCCCCACCTACGACCGGCTCAACCGCATTATCAGCTTCCGCCTGGACCAGGGATGGCGGCGCCGGGCCGTACGCCGGTTGGGATGGGAGCGGTCGCCGGAGGGAATCTATCTCGACCTGTGCGCCGGAACCCTGGATTTCGGCGCCACGCTGGCTCGGCAAACCGGATTCAGGGGCAGGATCGTAGGGGCCGATTTTGTATCTCGCATGCTCCAGCTGGGTCGGAAGAAATCGCCTCGGGTTGTGCCGGTAACGGCGGACGCGCTGGAGCTGCCCTTTCCCGATGCGGCCTTCGATGGCGCCATGATCGGCTGGGGCGTCCGCAATTTGGTGGACCTCGACCGCGGCTTGGCCGAAGCGGCTCGCACGCTCAAACCCGGGGCGAGGCTGGTCATCCTGGAGATGGCCGTGCCGGCCCAGCCGCTGTTTCGGCAGGCGTTCCAGTTTTACTTCCGTCGCGTGCTGCCGCTGGTTGGCCGATGGATTTCAAAACATACGACGGCCTATAGCTGGCTACCAGAGTCGACGCGAGTGTTCCCCCCGCCTGCGGAGCTCACCCGGCGCATGCAGGGGAAGGGATTTACCGATGCAAACTACGAGCTGCTGATGGGCGGCGTGTGCGCACTCTACGTCGGGACAAGAAATGAGCGGTAAGCCGTGAGGAACTGGGTTTTTGACCGGGGTGTCACCCTGAGCAAGGCGAAGGGGCCGGAACGTGGCCCTCGATAATCTGCGCGAGTTCATCAGGGCAATCGATGGGATCGGCGAGCTCGCCCGGATCAGTCATCCGGTTCGTGCCCGTTTGGAAATCGCGGAGATCGCCGATCGCGCGATGAAGAGCCCGGGCGGAGGCCCCGCGCTGTTGTTCGAACATGTGCTGCTGGAGGATGGCCGACGGAGCTCCCAGCCGGTTGCCATCAACCTGTTCGGGTCCACCCGCCGCATGAACCTGGCGCTCGGGGTGAATGACCTGAACGAGATCGGGGCCCGGATAGAGGAGATGCTGAACCTCAAGGTCCCCGAGGGGCTGCTCGCCAAGCTGGCCATGCTCCCGAAACTGGCCGAGATCGGAAAGTTCCCGCCCCGTCTGAAGGGTGGCCGGCCAGCTTGCCAGGAAGTAATCCTGCGGGACCATGAAGTGGATCTGGCCAGCATTCCCTTTCTCACCACCTGGCCCGGCGATGGGGGACGGTATATCACCCTGCCGATGGTCATCACCACCGACCCGGCGCGCGGCATTCGCAATGTCGGGATGTACCGGGTGCAGGTGCTTGGTCGGAATACGCTCGCCATGCACTGGCAGCGGCACAAGGTTGGAGCGGGTCACTGGCGGGAAATGGCCGCCCGGAAGGAGCGAATGCCGGTGGCCATAGCGCTGGGCGGAGATCCGGCCAGCATCTATTCGGGCTCGGCGCCGCTGCCACCCAACATCGACGAATTCCTGTTTGCCGGGTTTCTGCGGGGAGCTCCGGTCGAGTTGGGTCGCGCCATCACCTCGGATCTGGCGGTTCCGGCCGAAGCTGAAATGGTACTCGAGGGCTATATCGATCCTTCGGAACCGCTGGTGCTGGAGGGCCCGTTCGGCGACCACACGGGATTCTACTCCCTGGCGGACTACTACCCACAGGTGCACGTCACGACCATCACCGCGCGGCAGGACCCGATCTACCCAGCGACCCTGGTGGGGCGTCCTCCGATGGAGGACTATTACCTGGGACACGCCACCGAGCGCATTTTCCTCCCGCTGCTGAAGCTCACCGTTCCCGAGATCGTCGACTACCACATGCCGGCAGCAGGGATCTTTCACAACCTGGTCTTCGTCTCCATTGACAAACAGTATCCCGGTCAGGCCTACAAGGTGATGAACGCGTTGTGGGGACAGGGGCTCATGTCACTGGCAAAAGTGCTGGTGGTGGTGGACAAGGAGGTCAACGTCCAGAATCCGGATGAGGCGTGGTGGATCGCGCTCAACAACATCGATCCAGAGCGCGACGTGCGCTTCACCATGGGCCCCATGGATGTGCTCGACCACTCCAGCCGCGCCTTTACCTACGGCAGCAAGATGGGAATCGATGCCACCAGAAAGTGGAAAGAGGAAGGTTTCGAGCGCGACTGGCCGGAGCTGATCACCATGGACCCGGATACCAAGCGACGGGTGGACGAGATGTGGGGGAGTCTGGGGATTCAGCTGAAACGGCGGGAACAGTGAACGGTCAACGGGAGATCCGGATGACTCTAAACTCCAAGCCGAGGGCCTCGTGAATCACCCGTTCACCGTTCACCGTTCGCCGTTCCCCACCCGGGAGGGGCAAACCTATGCCGGTGAATCTCTCTTCATCCGCTATATCAACTTCGTCAAGCTGCCCCACACCCTCTTTGCGCTTCCGTTTGCGCTGTTGGGCGTGCTCGCTGCCTCGCGGGTAGCGCCGGTCACCGGCCGCATCATAGCCCTGGTAGTGCTGGCCTTCTCCTCCGCCCGGTGGGCCGCCATGGGGTTCAACCGCATCGTCGACCGGAAGTTCGATGCTCGAAACCCAAGAACAGCTACGCGCGAGCTGCCCCAAGGTACGCTCTCGCTGAGGCAGGCCTGGGTCTCCGTCGTTCTTGCTTCCGGGCTGTTTTTTGTTGCAGCGGCCCTGCTCAACCCGCTTTGTCTTGTGCTCAGCCCGGTAGCTCTCGGTTGGATTCTGCTCTACAGCGTCTCCAAGCGGTTTACCTGGTGGCCTCACCTCTGGCTCGGGCTCAGTCTCGCCATTGCTCCGGTAGGCGGTTATCTCGCGGTGACTGGCCAGTGGAGTCACCCGGCATGGCTGCTGATAGCGATCACAGCGGCGGTAGCCACCTGGGTCGCAGGATTCGACATCTTCTATGCTCTACCCGATGCTGGGTTCGATACCTCAGTGGGACTCAAAAGCGCGGTGGTTCGGCTGGGGGAAACCCGGGCAATCGTCCTGGCCAAGCTGCTCCATGGCGTGACTATTCCTGCACTGGCGCTCTTCGGCTACGGGGCGGGGTTCGGTCCGTGGTACTTCGCCGGACTGGTCGTTGCGACAGCCATCCTGGCGTACGAGCACCACCTGGTTCGTCCCGGTAACCTGTCCCGTTTGGATGCAGCCTTCTTCACGATGAATGGCGTCATGTCACTGGTCGTGTTCGGATTCGCGCTGATCGATCGAGTAGTGTATTGAGCTCGTACCCGCTGATTCTTGCCTTCACCGGAGCATCGGGCGCGCCCTACGGTGTGCGGCTGCTCGAGGTGCTGGCCCGAAATCGAGTTCCGGTCTGGCTGGTCCCGTCGGAACACGGAATGCGTCTGCTCAGGGAAGAGTGTGCCATCGACTCACTGGATGCCTTACGCCAGGCAACCGGAGGAGACTGGTCGTCGGTCGTCAGCTTTCCCGATGATGACAGGGGAGCGTTGCCGGCATCGGGCTCGCGCCGCACGTCCGGCATGGTCATCTGTCCCTGTTCTATGGGAACTCTGGCGGCAGTGGCCGGAGGAACCAGTCGCTCACTGGTGGAGCGCGCCGCGGACGTCACGCTCAAGGAGGGACGAAAGCTCACCCTCGTAGTTCGGGAGACACCGCTGTCCCGCGTCCACCTCCGAAACATGCTCGCCGTCGCGGAATCAGGAGCCACCGTGGTTCCTGCTTCGCCGGGCTTTTATCATCGTCCCACCCGGGTTGATGAGTTGGTAGATTTCGTGGTGCAGCGGGTGCTGGATCAGGTGGGCTTGGAGCTCGAGATCGCACCCCGATGGGGAGAAACGTCACGATGAAGTCGAATCAGGAACTGCTCCGGCGCCTGCGTTCGGGCGCCGTTCTCATTTTGTTCTCCACGGTTGTGCTCGCCTGCGGCGATGGGGACAAGGACCCGTCCGGACCGGACACGCCCGAACCTCCGGTCGATGAGGGCCAGGCCCCGACGCCAGGCTGCACCGACGGCACCCTGGCGCATGGCGCCCTCTTTCGGATCTGCTTTCCGGATACCTGGAACGGCGATCTTGTGCTGTTCGCGCACGGCTACGTGGCACCCCAACGTGAGCTCGTCATCCCCCAAGAGAATGTCGGTGGCCAGCCGGTCTCTGCCTTGATAACCAGCTTGGGCTATGCCTATGCCACCACCAGCTACCGGGCAAACGGCCTGGTGGCTCCCGAAGCCGTGGACGATCTCCTCGAGCTGGTGGATACTGTAGACCAGCGGTATCGCCCCGACCCGGCGCGCCGGGTGATAGTCGGATTCTCCGAGGGCGGCCTGGTTGCCACGTTGGGTGCCGAGCGGCATCCCGACCGGTTCGATGGGGCCCTCGCCGGATGTGGGCCGATCGGCGACCTCGCCGCACAACTCAACTACCTCGACGATTTCCGGGTGGTGTTCGACTACTTCTATCCCGGGCTGCTTCCCGGCAACGCCCTGGAGGTGCCCGAATCGGTCCGCGATCAGTGGGACGAGCTCTACGTACCCGCGATCGTCCTTGCCCTGGCCGCAAACCCCGGCGCCGCTCACGAGCTGCTGGCGGTCACCCAAGCTCCGGTGGCAGGAGATGATCTTCGCTCCATTGCCGAGACAACGGTGGGAATCCTCTGGTACAACGTCTTTGGGACAGCCGACGCCCAGCAGCGCCTCGGGGGGCAGCCCTTCGACAATTCGACTCGGGTGTATGCCGGTTCGAGCGACGATGCAGCGCTCAATGCCGGCGTTGAGCGCTTTCATGCGGACGCCGCGGTACTCTCCGGCCTCACTCGTTTTGCCACTTCAGGAGACCTGAGTGTTCCGCTGGTGAATCTGCATACGACGGGTGATCCCATCGTTCCGTTCAGCCAGGCCGGGTTGTACGCCGACAAGGTGATTCGGGGGGGAACTGCCGATCGCTTCACCCAGATCGACATCGAGCGATTTGGCCATTGCACCTTTGAGGCTCCGGAGCTGTTGAGCGCGTTCGACCAGCTCTGGCAGAAGATCGGTCCCCGCCCGGCGGCCTCACGCATGTCCCTGGTAGCTCGCTGATGCGCCTTGGCGTAATCGCCGACACCCACGGTCTGCTCCGTCCCGAGGTCTTCGACACCTTCGCCCAAGTCGACCATATCGTTCACGCCGGTGACCTCGGATCGCTCGATTTGCTGTCCGAGCTGGAGGCTCTGGCTCCTGTGACGGCGGTGTTCGGCAATACCGATGGTGCCGACGTGCGGCGGCGACTTCCCCAGGTGGCCACGGTAGAGCTGGACGGTTTCGACATCGTCGTGACCCACGGAGATCAACTGGGCTCCCCCACGCCTGAAAAGCTGAACGCCGCCTTTCCCCAGGCCCAGATCATCGTGTATGGGCACACCCACCGGCCCCTCCTGACGATTGTGGACGTGGTCGTCACGGTGATGAACCCCGGAAGTGCCGGACCCCGCCGATTCAAGCTGGCTCCCTCTGTTGGCATTTTGGAGCTGGAGCCGGGAATTCCACCCCGGGGGAGAGTGGTTCCACTGCTCGACCCATTGTCCGCCTAGCGCGATCTTCGCGGCGAGCCACCTTGCTCCTGGTCCTCTTTCTGTTGGCCGCGCAGAGTTCGGATACGGTGGCCATCCGCGCAGTGCCTCACCCACCCCAGCCGAACGCTCGGATTGACAGCCTTGTGCTCGGCACGCCCACCCTGAGAATTCCCACCGGCCAGGGAACCACTCTGATCTGGCTTCTACGGGCCTCTGACACGGTATTCCTTGCGGCCACAATCCCGGACAGCTCTGCTTCGTGGAGCGACGATTTTGTCGTGAGTCTCGATACGCAAGGCGATGCTGCATCATCCCCTCAGCACGACGACTTCCAATGGGACCTGCGCCGGCAGCTCGACAGCAGCGTGATCTACCGGGGCCGCAACGGTCGTTGGGAGCCGCCCAGGAACGACCCTGACTGGCGGTTGGGCCCGGAACGCTCAGGTGGGGGGTGGGAGGTGAGCGGCTCGAACGAGCGGCTGGGGTGGAGTGTCCTGCTCCGGCTAGATCCCGCGTGGTTTGCCGGAGATAATGGCAGGAGAGCCCGGCTCGCCTTCAGGATTTACAATAACGCACCTTCGGGCTGGTTTGCCTGGCCGCACTCACCCAGGCTGCCTCAGGCATCCGCACTGGAACAGAATCCCAGCCAGTGGGCTCCAATCAGGTAGCATTCGGCGTAGGTTCGCTCTCACCTCTTACGCTTCTCGCTCCCGGCTTACCTGCTACCTGCTTGCCCGCTTTCCTCACATCCATTGCTCGTACGGACTGGTCCTGCGTAACGCGTCCGGATGCGCGCGAAACCACGCCATCATCAACAGCACCTCATCCACCGCGTCCATCGGCAGCGGGCCGGATGACGCCTCCGGGCGCTTGCCCTCCTCTGCAACGACGGCGCGAAATGCTTCATGCTCGATCGGAGTGGTGGGGTAGGGGAACGCCGCTCGAACCACACCCCGCCTCAAGAGGTAGACGCGGTCGTCTCCGTACTCTCCCGGATCCCGGTACACGAAGGTGAGGAGATCGATTGCGCTCCGGGCGCGGCTGGTTGCGGCCAGCAGCCATTCCAGCTGTTCGAACTTCTCTCGCCAGCGCACCGCAATCTCGAATTCCGCGTTGTCGGAGGCCTGCTGCATCGCGGCGATCACGCGGTCCATAGGCTGGATGGTTCGCCCTTCCAGAAATGCCACTGCGGTGTCTACCCGACGCTGGTACTCGCGCTGCGAAACGAGACCGGCGCAGGGGCCGGTGCAGAAGCCGAGCTCGTGTCGTATGCAGGCGGCCTGGCGGGATTGATCGAACAGGTCGCCCTGGCCCGCAAAAAGGACCGGAGTAGAAGTGGGGCAGTCCCGGAGGCCCAGGAGATCGTTCAAGGTCCGCACTGCCTCGGCCATGCGGGACATCGACTGAAACGGCCCATAGCATCGCACGTCATCCCGGACGATGGTGCTGCCTCCATACACTCGAGGTGCGGGTCCCCCGGCGATCTTGATCAGCGCTGAACGGCGGGTCCGATTCCCTTTATGGTTGAAATGGGGACGGAGCTTCCGGATCTGCCGTAGCTCTCCCAGGTAGGCTGCAAATTCGCTGGGCACGTAGTCCCAGCGGATTTCGTTGGCTGCGTAGAGAATGCGCGCGGCTTTATCGTCGGGATACCGGGCTCGGAAGTAGGTCAGTAACCTGGTGCGAAGGCGTTTGGCTTTTCCGACGTAGAGCACTCGCCCGGTGGCATCGAGCATTTGGTAAACCGCGGGGCGGTTCTCCGCGAGTGCCCGTACCCGCGAGAGCAACTGGGAAAGATCGGTGGATGGAAGGGGGACGAGCCGCTGGAGTTTCGATCGGCTCACGACTGACAGCGGTGGCAGAACACTGAGATCCTGGCGTCGATGGCGTGGGTGCCGGTGAGCCGGGTGCCACAGCGCCGGCATGGCTCGCCTTCCCGGCCATAGACCAGCAGCTCCAGCTGGAAGTTGCCCGTTTCCCCGGTGCCGGTTCGATAGTCCCGGAAGGTGGTCCCGTTCGATCGAATGGCGGCGGCGAGTATTCGGCGAATCTCCCGGTAGAGCCGGCGGTGGTCCTCGGTACCCAGGCGGCTTGCCGGCTTGGATGGATCGATCCCCGCGGCGAACAGTGCCTCATTGGCGTAGATGTTCCCCACCCCGGCCAGGTGACGCTGGTCCATGAGGACCTTCTTCACCGCCTGCCGGCTCCGGCGCAGGGCACTGCCCAGGTGCTCGGCTGAGAACATCGGGTCCAGCGGCTCCGGCCCGAGTGCCTGATCGTAGCGCTGCCATTCTTTTTGATTGAGCAACAATATCGTTCCCAGTCGTCGAACATCGGTGTAGACCAACTCGTCTTCCGGCTCGAGCGTGAGCCGTAAGACAGCGTAGCGACTCTCCTCTGGGCTCAGCTCTCCTCGAGCCACCGTCAGTGAACCGGTCATGCCTGGCTGAATGACCAATCGGTCCGGCTCCAGCTCGAAGACGGCGTGCTTGGCCCGGCGAAAGACCCTTCGAATTGTCTTCCCTGCCAGGCGCCGGGTGAGCTGCCGCCGGGTGACACCGCGCAGAACATCATCGTGGCTCAGTCTTGCTCGAACGATGCGCCGGCCGACGAGTAAAGGGCGGAGGTCACGAACGATGGTTTCGACTTCAGGAAGTTCCGGCATCCGGAAGCTGTTACGATGATCCTCGATGGGACGATGCGAGCTGCCTTGCGGCCTCCCGCCAGCCGATGTCGCGGCGGAACATCTTTCCCTGAAACTGGATCAATTCAGCCGCCTGGGTACTGAGCTGCTGCGCCTCGGGGAAGCTGCCGGCCACCCCGGTTACCGTGAATACCCGCCCGCCATTGACCCGCAGGATCTGGTCGGGACCACGGATAGTCCCGGCGTGAAAGAGGGTGACGGACTCGGGCAGCTCCTGGGGCAAGTGGATAGGGGCGCCTTTCTCCGGATTGTCGGGATAGCCCCTCGATGCCAGAACCGTGGTGACTGCCGCGCCTCGAATGGTATTCATGCGGGTCGGTGCCTGGCCCCCAGCCACGCGCGTGAGACAGTCGGTTAAGCCGGCGGCCACGAGCGGAAGCACCACCTGAGCCTCAGGGTCTCCCAGGCGACAGTTGAATTCCACCACCCAGGGGACCCCCGCAGCATCGATCATCAGCCCGGCATACAGCACTCCGGAGAACGGAATCCGCATTCGTTGCAACTGCTCCAGCGTGGGCAGCAGGATGTCGCGCTTGACCCGTTCCACTAGTCCGGGGCCGGCGAGCGCCACTGGACTGTACGCCCCCATGCCACCGGTGTTCGGGCCGCGATCGCCTTCGAGGAGTCGCTTGTGGTCCTGAGCCACCGGGAGCAGCTCCAGCTCGCGGCCGTTGGTAATGGCCATGACGGAAACTTCTTCGCCGTCCAGATAACCTTCGATCACCACGGTTCTGCCGGCCGGGCCGAACTCGTCGTGCTCCATCATGGCACGTACTGCCTGGGCGGCTTCCCGCCGCGTAGTGCAAACGATTGCACCTTTACCCCCTGCCAGGCCCGAGGCCTTGACGACCAGCGGCTCGGCGTGGGCATCCAGGAACGCCAGGGCGGCCCTCAGATCGGTGAACGAACGACTGGGAGCGGTGCGAACCCCCGCGGCTGCCATGATCTCCTTGGCAAAGCTCTTGGAGGCCTCGACCTGAGCTGCGGCGGCACTCGGGCCGAACACCCCGCGCCCTTCGGCTCGCAACCGGTCGGCCAGGCCGAGGGCCAGGGGAACTTCCGGGCCCACTACGGTGAGATCGATGCCATACATGTCTGCCGCATCGGCCAGGCGGTCGAGGTCATCAGCGGCAACACCCAGGTTCTGCGCCACCTCGCCTGTGCCGGGATTGCCGGGCGCGCAGTACAACTCGGCCTGGGAGTTTTCCCGCCGGAGTGCCCAGCAGAGCGCGTGTTCTCGGCCTCCACCTCCGACGACCAGGATCCTCACGGCTTCTGCGCGTTCCTGAAGGCCTCGCGGGCGCGATCAGCTGCACGTTTGGCCACATCCGCGAGCTGGCTCGCCAGTTCCCGCGCCTCCCCGGCGTAGTAACTGCCGGCGGCGGCCATGTCGTCGCGGAGCGGACGATCGCTCGGCTCGTTGCCCCGGCGCACGTACTCTCCGCGCAGGATCCGATCATAGTCGCCGGTGCCCACCCAGCGCTGCAGCTCGGCTGCGCGCACCGTGTGCATGGGATGGGTGAGGGCAAGCGTGCTGAGTAACTTGTACACGACGTCCAGCCCCTGGCTGCTACCGGCGTACTCATGCGCCTGCTGCATGAAGGCCTCTACGTTGAGCTGACCCCCGAGTCCGGTACCCCGGAAGCCACCGGCCATTTTCATGTCCAGCCGCTGAGCAGCGCGGATATCCTGGGCTCCCAGAAGGCCCGCTCGGTCCGCCGACAGCTCGGATTTCCGCGACCACTCGAGAAAGGCCAGTCGGATCGGGAGCACCACCAGCTCCGCCAGTACCGGCAGAACTCCCAGGCTCACTAGCGCCAGAATTGCCGCAATGGTGCGGTAGAGCGCGTGGCCGCTCATGACGTGCCCCAACTCATGCGACAAGAGCACGCGCAGCTCCTCGTCGTCCAGCAATTCAATAGCGGCGGAGTGTATCACGATGAATGGCGAATCGATGCCGTAGGCGCCGGCATTGAAGAATGGCGTCTGCGAGACATAGAGCTCAGGGACGGTATTCCAATCGAAGGTGGTGGTGACCTCCGTATGCAGGTGCCAGAGCTTGGGGATCTGGCTGGGACCGACCCGCACAGCGTTCCCCTGAAACAGCAAGCGAATTCCCCGCTCGCCGCCGAGCATGGCAATGATCTTCCGAATGACTTCATCGGCCCCAGGAATCGTTCGCAGAGTCTGGAGCGCTGCCCGATCGGCGGGGTGCTCCCAGGAAACTGCCGATATCTCGGGAAAACACTGGCGGGGACGAAGAGCGGGAACGCCGGAGCTCATGGACGCATCACAGGTTGGAGGTGCGGACCCTACGCGCTAGCGAAATGGGGGTTTCAGACTTAAACGCGGGATCAGGCGCTTGCTCTCATCGCCTGGTCGAGATCGGCCAGGAGATCGTCTGTATCCTCTACTCCACAGCTCAAGCGAATAAGACTGTCGGTGAGCCCCATGGCCTGCCGCATGGCCGGAGGAACCGAGCCGTGGGTCATGGAGGCCGGGTGCCCGATCAAACTTTCCACGCCTCCGAGTGACTCGGCCAGCACGAAGATCCGAGTGCTCTCCACAAAGCGGCGGGCCCGGCCGGCGTCGCCCAGGTCCAGCGAGATCATGCCGCCAAATCCGCTCATCTGCCGGCAGGCAATCTCGTGCTGCGGGTGCGATGGCAACCCGGGGTAGTACACCTTGGTGACCATGGGCTGTCGGGTCAGCCATTCGGCTACCCGCCGACCGGTGGCGTCGTGCTGGCGCATCCTGAGCGGCAGGGTCTTGATGCCCCGCAGGGCCAACCAACAATCCATCGGCCCCGGTACGGCACCCGCAGCGTTCTGAATGAAGGCCAAGCGCTCCGCGAGGTCATCCCGAGACGTGAGCAGCAGACCGCCGACCATGTCGCTATGCCCGTTCAGATACTTGGTCGTTGAATGCAGGACGATGTCGGCGCCGTGCTCCAGGGGCCGCTGGAAGTATGGCGTGGCAAAGGTATTGTCGACCACGTAGAGGTAGCCATGAGCCTGGGTCAGGTCTCCCACCGCCGCGAGATCGGTGAGATTCATCATTGGATTGGTCGGCGTCTCGCAGTACACCATCCTGGTGGCCGGTGTGAGAGCCCGCTCGATGTTGCCGACGTCACGCATGTCCACGAAGCTCACCCGCAGACCGAGATTGCCGTAGATCCTCTCCATGAGGCGGTGGCTGCCACCGTAGACGTTCTCGCCGCAGACGATGTGGTCGCCGCTCTTGAAGAGCTTGAGTATTGCGTCGAGGGCCGCCAGTCCGGATCCAAAGGCAAGGCCGTGGGTGGCTCCCTCCAGGCTGGCGACGTTGCGCTCCAGGGCTTCGCGGGTGGGGTTCTGGGTCCGCGCATACTCGTATCCCCGGTGCTTGCCCAGTCCCTCCTGTACGTAGGTCGAGGTCTGGTAAATCGGGGTCATCACTGCGCCCGCCAGCGGCTCGACGATCTGTCCCGCATGGACCGAACGGGTGGCGAATCCGTGTTCGTGGTCGCCGGGGAGTATTCGGGTCATGAGCCCCTGTGGAGGAGTGATGAATGAAGCGTAACGACAGTGGTGGCTATTGGCTATTAGCCTGGTTTAGTTTCGCTCCGTGACTGCCACGACCCCCGACGGTGCACGGGCGCGCTGTCTTATTGTGGACGATGACGCGCAAGTCCGGCAGGTACTGGCCCGCGTCATTGCGACTCAAGGATTGTCCCCTCTTGAGGCGTCGTCCGGCGCCGACGCCTTATCCGTCCTCAAGCGATTCGGCGAAGTTCCCGTCTGTATTTCTGACATCTACATGCCGGAAATGGACGGCGTCACGTTCCTGCGCGAGGCGCTGCAGCGGTATCCCGATATGGCCATTGTCATGCTGACCGGCGTGGCCGAGGTAAACACCGCCGTCGAGTGCCTGAAGCTGGGAGCGCTCGACTACATCTCCAAACCGGTCATCATTGAGGAGGTCCGGGCCCGGCTTCACAGGGCCCTGGAAAAGCGCCGTCTCGTGCTGGAGAACCGCTTCTACCAACAGACGCTCGAGCTGCGGGTCCAGGAGCTGGACAGGAAGAACCGGTCCTCGCTCATCAACGGCGTCCAGACACTGGTCCATGCCCTCGAAGCCAAGGACGCGTATACCAGTGGCCACTCCGGCCGGGTAAGCCGCTATGCCGAGAAGACCGCCGTGTCCCTCGGCTTCACCGACGAAGCCTTGGAGCATGTCCGCTTAGGGGGCGAGCTGCACGATATCGGCAAAATAGGCACTCGCGAGTTCATCTTGAACAAACCCGGACCGCTCACCCCCGAAGAATTCCAGCACATCAAGGAACACTCCGCTTTGGGCGAGAAAATTCTCGCGCCTTTTCTCTCCCGATCGCCCAGCGTGCTCCGGATTGTGCGCTCTCACCACGAGAGGATAGACGGCAGCGGCTTTCCCGATGCGCTGCGCGGCAGCCAGATCCCCGTGGAAGCCCGCATCGTCGCGGTGGTGGATGCCTTCGACGCGATGACCACCAACCGAGCCTACCGCCCTCAGCTCCCGGTGCCCCGGGCCGTGGATGAGCTGCGCAGATGTGCCGGCGTTCACTTCGATGCCGAAGTCGTCGAGGCGTTTCTCGGCGCGTACAACGGCGGCTCGCAGCTCCCGATCACTTGACCGCGGTCATGTCCGATAGCCTGATGATCAGCGTCTCGGGTATCCGGGGTCACGTTGGAACGGACCTCACCCCCGAGCTGGTGGCCCGGTACGCCGCTGCCCTGGGGGCCTGGGCGGCGAGCGCCCGGCCCAGGTCGAGTTCCGCCCGGCCCGCAGTCGTCCTGGGACGCGATGCCCGCACCAGCGGTGACATGTTTGCCCGTTCCGCCGCAGCCGGTCTCATGTCGGTGGGGGTGGATGTCATCGACCTCGGCATCGTGCCCACCCCCACGGTGCAGCTGGCAGTCGAGCACCATGGGGCAGCGGCAGGATTGATCCTGACCGCGAGCCACAACCCTATTGAGTGGAATGCATTGAAATTCGTAGGGCCGGACGGGATTTTTCTGGATGCCGAGGCCGGAAGTCTGGTGCGCGCCCTGGCCGACCGGGGGCCGCCTCGCGCGGGGTGGGCTGACCTGGGGACGATTCAGGAGGATCATCAGGCGGTTGCCAGGCATCTGGATGCAATCCTGGCGCTGCCAATGCTCGATCTGGCAGCCATCCGGGCCCGCCGGTTCACGGTGGGCCTCGATTGTGTCCGCGGGGCCGGCGCCAGTGCCATTCCGCCTCTGCTGGAACGGCTTTCCTGCCGGGTGCACGGAATCAATTTGGAGATGGATGGCCGGTTTCCCCGTGCGCCGGAGCCGGTCCCGGAGAACCTGGGCGAGCTCGGCGCATTGGTCCGAAACAGCCACGCGGATCTGGGCTTGGCGGTGGACCCGGATGTCGACCGGCTGGCGCTGGTGGACGAGACCGGAACCCCGATTGGAGAAGACTACACTCTTGCCTTTGCTGCCCGGGCCGTGTTGGATCGACGCGGCAGTGGAGGGCCGGCCCCTACGGTGGTGGTGAACCTCTCGACCAGCCTCGTGGTAGAGGATGTGGCTCGAGCGGCCGGTGCTCGCTTCATCAGAGCACCGGTCGGTGAAGCGAACGTGGCGCGCACCATACGGGATGAGCACGCGCTCATAGGCGGCGAGGGAAACGGCGGGGTGATGCTGCCTCAGCTTCATATTGGTCGTGATGCGCCCCTGGGGGTGGCCTTGATCTTGCATCTTCTTGCCCAGACTGGGGTAACGCTCTCCCGACTCGTGGCCGAGTCTCCCCGGTACACCATCGTGAAGGCCAAGGCACCTCGGGGGCCGGATCTGCAGCAGCTGTATCAGCGGCTCCGGCAGCGCTTCGCCGATGCAGCCGCGGACCAACGCGATGGACTTCGTTTGGCCTGGTCCGATCGCTGGCTCCACGTCAGACCATCCGGAACGGAGCCGATCGTACGTTTGATTGCCGAGGCACCGACCCAGGCCGAAGCTGAGGCCCTCGTGGCGGCGAGCCGAGAACTCCTGGACTGAGGTTCACGAGCATGTGCGGTATTGTGGGCTATATCGGACCGCGTCAGGCGGCCGGGTTGCTGTTGGAAGGCCTGCGGCGGCTCGAGTATCGCGGCTACGATTCCGCCGGCATAGCGGTGGTCAATGGGCGTGGATTAAAGGTCATGAAGGCTGCCGGTAAGCTGTCGGTGCTGGAAGGCGAGCTCAACCAAAACATGCCACAAGGAACCATCGGCATCGGGCATACCCGCTGGGCCACCCATGGAGCTCCCACAACCACCAACGCCCACCCCCATACCGATCAATCCGGCCGGATCGCCGTCATCCACAACGGGATCATCGAGAACTCCGGTGCCATTCGAAAGGCACTGGAGCAGCGGGGCCATACCTTCAAGTCGGACACCGACACCGAAGTTCTTGCCCACCTCGTGGGTGAGTTTTACCAAGGAAACCTCGAAGACGCGGTAGCCAGTGCTCTCCGGGATGTGGAAGGCGCCTACGGTCTGGCGTTCATCTCCTCGGATGAGCCGGGGGTGATTGTGGCCGCCCGGAACGGCTCCCCGTTGCTCGTGGGCGTCGGCGAGAACGAGTGGTTCGTCGCCTCAGACGCGTCCCCCCTGCTCCAGCATACCCGCGCAGTGGTGTATCTGGACGACGGAGAAATGGTGGTGCTCACCCGGGAAGGATACCGGGTAAGGAATCTGGAGACCGCGCGAATCAGCAAGCCGGTCAACCAGATCGATTGGGATCTCGCAACGGTGGAGCGGGGCGGTTATCCCCACTTCATGCTGAAGGAGATCTGCGAGCAGCCCGAAAGTATCTGCAATACACTACGGGGCCACCTGCTCGAAGACGAAGGCACCGCCCGTGTCAGCGGCCTCAATCTGACGGATGAAGAACTCAAGCAGTTTGAGCGGGTGATCATCACGGCCTGCGGCACTTCCTGGCACTCCGGGATCATCGGGGAATACATGATGGAGGAGATGGCCCGGCTTCCGGTCGAGGTCGAGTACGCCTCCGAGTTCCGCTACCGGAATCCAGTGGTAGATCCCAAGACGCTGGTCATCGGGATCTCACAGTCCGGCGAAACGGCCGATACGCTGGCGGCAATCCGGGAAGCCAAACGGCGTGGCGGCCGGACGGTCGGTCTGGTCAACGTGGTGGGCTCCACCATCGCCCGGGAGGTCGATGGCGGTATCTATCTCCACGCCGGCCCCGAAATCGGCGTGGCCAGCACCAAGGCATTTACCAGCCAGGTGGCCGCACTGGCGCTCATCACACTGCGAATCGCCCGGCTTCGGAATCTCAGCATCCTCCAGGGCCGTCAGTTCATCCAGGCTCTGCGGCAGTTGCCGGAACAGGTCGGCGAGATCCTGGAACGCAGCAGTGAGATCGAGGCGCTGGCAGACCGGTTCCTCAAGACCAGCAGGAATGCGCTGTACCTCGGCCGAGGCGTCAACTTTCCTGTGGCCTTGGAAGGAGCGCTCAAGCTCAAGGAAATCTCCTACATACACGCCGAGGGGTATCCTGCGGCGGAGATGAAGCACGGGCCGATTGCCCTGATCGATGAAAACATGCCAGTCGTGTTCATCGCCCCCCGAGATGCGGTGCACTCGAAGATTGTGTCCAACATCGAAGAGGTGAAGGCGCGGGGCGGAAAGGTGATTGCGCTCATCAATGGGGGTGATCACGAGATCGAGCGACTGGCCGATGCCACCTTCACCATTCCAGAGACTCTGGATCTCCTGACCCCCATCCTCACCAGCATTCCGCTTCAGCTGCTCTCGTACTACGTGGCGGTGAGCCGGGGCTGCAATGTCGATCAGCCGCGCAACCTGGCAAAGTCGGTGACGGTGGAGTAGTAACGGCTAGTGGGCTCCTGAGCTTGCCTGCTCGTCGCTGGAGCCGGACTCGAGCACGATGTACGCGACATCGTCCTGGGCCACAGCGCGCAGCCACGCAGTGAGGTCGGAGAGATCCGACGGAGGATGGACCCCGCGGGCGCCCACCATCCTTCGAGATACCCGAAGCGTCCGACCGTCCTGCCGATAGTCTGCCAGGTAGGTTCCCCATTTGCTGAGCGTGCTCACTCCAGGCGGCAGCTGCGCCTGCCAACCTGGTGGGATCATCAGCGTGAGCTCGGAGACGGTGGTCACGGGCCCGATCACCTTTGCCGCATCGATCGGGAACCGACGTTGCCCCTTTGACTCGAGCGCAGCGGCAGCGTCAGCCATGCCCCGCATGCTCGGGAACGGAAGGCTCAGGATGACGGTCCCGCCGTTGGCGGTGGGCCGGCCGGCAAACCCGTGCTCGATCCGTAGTGCCACCCGCGGCTCCGCCGTGAGATCGCGTCCGTCGAAGATCTCGAGGCTGTCGGCGGTGGCACCGGGAAAGAGCTTTGCAGCGATCGAACGGGCAAACTCGTTTCTCCGATCCCGGTCCAGCTGAGCGGCGAACAGGCTGCGCAACCCGTACTGGGTGGTACCTCGGCCCAGCTCCTGGTAGGACGCGCTGACGTATCCATCGGCCGACAGGATCCCATCGATTCGCATCTCACTGAGGTTGTCTGCGGCCACAGACTGGGGCAGGGTAACCTGCTCCGCCGTTCCATCGGGATAGACGACGAGTCCGAATTGCCCCTGATCCGAAGCCGGGAGCTCGCCGTAGGGCACGAGATCGGCCGTGAGATCAACGTACACGCGCCCTTCCGGGCGCTCTACCACGGCTATGGCATGATTGAACTGTGACAGGGAAGGCAGGGCGGGGTCCACCCGGCCGCCACTGTTCAGCAGAACCGGATAGGCCCGGTATCCGAGCGTTCGAACCGCTGCGATGAAGAGGGTTGCCTTGTCCTTACAATCGCCGTAGCCGGAGGCGACCACCTCACTGGGCATCCGCGGCTGATAGCCACCCAGACCCAAGGCGATCGAGACGTACCGGATGTCCTGAGCTACCCAACGCTGCACTGCTCGGAGCGTGTCGTCCGTCGTCCTGCTTCCCTTGAGAATGCCACGTAGTGTTTGCCGTATCCCGTGGTCCACTCCGTAGCGGTCACGGGAAAGCCCCGCGTACCAGCCTCCGATGGTTTCCCACTCGATTGGGCCGGCGAGCTCGATGGTCATGAACACACCGTTCGAATCCGCCATGAACTCTTCAGTGCCGACCCGTGGGATGTCGTGGGCCGTCCAGAGATACGAGCGGCGTCCCCGAGCCATCGTTTCGCGCGGCCGAAAGGGGACGTTTCGCTGCACCAGGTGAGGGCGTACCGAGGCGGGCAGATCCACCATGAATCGGGAGCGGCGAGTAAATGCGCCGGTGTGGATGCTCCACTTGGCAAAGAAGTCCCCCGGAAGGAAGGGCTTGATCTCCTCGAGACTGTAGCTCCAATCCACGATGGTGCCCGGCGCAACCCCGCTCAGGGAGTATCGTCGGACCTTGGTGTGGGTATACACCGGATCGGTGAGGCTTGCCGGGATATCGGCATCCTGGACCTGGCTGGGTGCCTCGCTCACCACCGTCCCGTCAGGACGGACCACCCGCATCCAGTTGATCGTGAGCCGCTGGCGGCCCGGTGCATAGGAGAACTCGTGCTCGGCGTACTCGTCGACCGCGTCGGCCGAGAGAATCTGGGTGACCTGCCGGTAGGTCTCGATCCCGGTCCCGTCTGCCTCATAGCGCAGGACGCCGTCGTCGAGCAGCAGCACGACCACCTCATCGGGATGTTCCCGGGGATTCACGGCGAGCCGATAGATCGAGTCATTCCGAACGGGAGCCTGACCCTCGGCCGGCATCGCCGCCAGCCACAAGGTGCAGACGAGGAGCAGCCGACGCGGGTACATGCAGAGCCTCTGGGGGTGGGCGGAGCTTGAGCGGGAGGTGCAAGAGGAGGGCCAGTGGCTGACCCCGCAGCTACGGATAACCGATGGTGTTTCTGTTGAGTGATTCCCTCCCTTGTAGTGTCATCGCACCGCACCGGAGCAACAGATCACGAAAGGCTCAGGGTGTCATGCCCCAGGTCGCTCCCACCTCAGTGCCGACTATTCGCCAACTCTCTGCTCCAGCCGCCGTCAGAAATCTCTCGATCGGTTCGCTGAGGGGCTCCCGACTCAGCCGAAAGGTGGAATGGTGTACCGGCAGCACGTACTCGGCGCCCAAGCGCCGGAACATGGTCCAGGCCTGCTCGGGAGAGGCATGGTTGGCGATCCAGGGGTCGTAGGCGCCGATCGGCAGAATGGCCAGGTCAATTCGGCTCCGCTCACCCAGTGGCGTGAGTACATCGGTGTAGGCGGTATCACCTGCAAAGAGGACGGTGCAACCGGCCTTCTGAATCAGGTACCCTCCATAGCCGCGGTGCTTGTCCGTGATCATGCGGGCACCCCAGTGCCGTGCCTCGGTGGATTCCACCCGGACGCCGCCGATCTTGACCGACTCCCCCCATGCAAGCTCCTGCACCTGCCGGAACCGTCGGACCAGATCGGAGTTTCCTTGCTGGACCACGACAGCGATGTCGCGGGCCAGGTGGCGCAGGGTTCCGATATCGGTGTGGTCCATGTGCGCATGCGAGAGAAGCAGCGCGTCGAGCCGGGGCAATTCTCGCGGACGTAAGGCCGGCTCGACCAACCGGCGAGGCCCCAACTTTGCCAACCCGCGGCCGATGCCTATCCGTCGCTCGAGTGCCGGATCCGTGAGTAGCCAGGAGCCCATCAGGTTCAGGAGCACGGTGGCGTGACCCAGCCAGGCTATCGTCAGCCGATCGTCGGGCCAGGTGCGAGGCTGAGGGCGTTGGGGGGCCGGTGCGATTTCCGTCGAGGTCATGGACTGCAGTCTACACCTTATCCAACTCCGGAGGCGACTCGCCACTCTGGACTCGTGACACTCTCCGGGTATGATCCCGATCTATGCGAGTGGTGCTGCAACGGGTCTCACAGGCAGCCGTCAGGATCGACGGCCGGGTGGCTGGCTCCATCGGCCGGGGATTTTGCGTGCTGGTCGGCTTTAGCCACAGGGACACATCGGCGCAGGTAGATTGGATGGCCGAAAAGATCGCTGGTCTCCGGCTATTCAGCGACAACCAGGGAAAGATGAATCTGGATCTGGAAGAGGTCGGCGGCTCGGTGCTGGTGGTTTCCCAATTCACCCTCTACGGTGATGTGGTGAAGGGCCGGCGACCTTCATTTGTCGATGCCGCCCGGCCCGAGCTCGCGGTGCCCCTCTACCAACGCTTTGTCGAAGCGCTCCGGGAGCGCGGCCTCACGGTAGCAACCGGAGAGTTCGGAGCCGACATGCAGGTGGAGATTCACAATGCGGGTCCCGTCACCCTCATTTTGGACCGCACGTCATGACGGTCGCCCAACTGACGCTGGCCTCGTCCTCGCCCCGGCGACGACAGCTGCTGGAAATGCTGGGCATTCCGATTACGGTGGTCCCATCCAACATCCCCGAGGTACGCCGATCGCTGGAGACCCCAGTTGATTACGTGGAGCGGCTGGCCCGGGAAAAGGCGCTGAGCGTTCCCGGCAATCTGGTGCTGGGCGCAGACACCACTGTGGTCGTCCGGGATATGGTGTTGGAGAAGCCGGCGGACCGGGCAGAGGCCCTGCACATGCTGCAGCAGCTGCAGGGCCGCACCCATCAGGTCGTCACGTCGGTTGCCCTGGTCGCGGACGAGACGGTTCACCAGGCCACCGACGTCACGAACGTCACATTCCGCCGAGTGGATGACGAGTTTCTCGAGGCCTACGTCGCGACCGGCGAGCCGATGGACAAGGCTGGCGCCTACGGCATTCAGGGGTACGGGGCGGCGTTGGTGGAACGAATCGAGGGCGACTTCTTCAGCGTGATGGGCCTGCCGGTCCGCTTAGTGCTGAACTTGCTCCGAGAGGCAGGGCGGGAATACCGCTTTGGCAGGTAGTCACGAGTCACCAGGCATGATCCGCGAGCCGAAGATTAGCTCAGATCCGGCTTGCGATCGCGCAAGGTAAGCGTCGGATCCGAGATGCGACTCGCGACTCGGGTCTCGCGGCTGGTGACTCCCTTCACTCGATACACCTGCACCGAGCGGGTGCGGCCCCGGAGCGCCATGGCCGGCAGATATTCGTACTCGGCCTGATCCTTGACCATCTGACATAGCGCCTCGCTGACCAGGATCTCGCCGGGGCCCGCCTCGGAGCAGAGCCGGTTCGCCACGTTCACCGCGTCGCCGATAACCGTGTATTCCAGACGGCGGTGACTCCCGATATTTCCGGCAAAGACCTCGCCGTAGTTGATCCCGATGCCCACTCCGATTTCAGGGCGGCCGGCAAGAGCCCATTGCTCGTTGAGCCGGGCCACGCCCTGCTGCATCGCCACCGCGGCCCGGAGTGCCCGGTCGGGATCGTCGGCGTGCGCGATCGGCGTTCCCCACAGGGCCATAATGGCGTCACCCACGAACTTGTCCAGCGTTCCACCGTACTCGAAGATGATCTCCACCATCTCGCTGAAATACTCGGTCAACAGCCGGGCGATGGCGTCCGGTCCCATCGACTCCGCCATTGCCGTGAAGCCCCGGATATCGCTGAACAGGATTGTGATCGGCCGACGCTCCCCACCCAGGGGAACGACGGTGTCTTGCTGGGCAATTTCGGCTGCGATGTTGGGTGCGAAATACCGCTCGAAATTGGAGCGAACCAGTGCCTCACGGCGAACCTGCTCGGCATAGCGGCTGTTCCGGATGCCAATGGCCACTAACCCGCTGAACGCCACCAGGAACTGCAGGTCCTCGTCGCTGAACGAGTTCGCCGCCGTGACACTGTCGACGTACAACAGTCCGAGGACGCGGTCCCCGGATGCCATCAGCGGCGAGCACATCGCGCTCCGGACACTCTGGGTGACAATGGAATGCCCTTTGAAGCGGCTGTCGGATCGGGTGTTGTCCGAGACCACCGCGACCCGCTCCTGAATCACCTTGTCTACGATAGAGCGGGGCACCTGCTGAAAACCGGCATCGCCCACCCGACTTCGCGAGATCGAGGGTACCAGCTCGCCGGTGCTTTCGTTCCGAAGGAGGATGGAAACCCGGTCGACATCCATGACCTCGAACATCATGTCAACCACGTTCGCGAGCAGTTTATCGAGGTCGAACTCCCCCGAAAGCTTCTGGGAGATATCGAGCAGGAGAGACAGCTTCTTGGCCTGCCGCTCCTCGGCGGTGTCGGCGGCAACCCGCAGCTGGCCGAAGCCGGAGCTTCGGTTCCGGCTGGTAATGCCGGTTGCTCCGCCGCTGACCATGAGCTGGCGGACGATTGTGTCTCCCACCAGCGGCGCCGGCTGCATGGCGGCCAGACCGGCCGGCGATTGCCCGGAGACCCTCTGCTCCTTCAGCTGAAAGAGAACCTTGCCGAAGGTGATAGAATCGTTCGGGTTGAGGCGCCCCGCCGTGATCCGACTGCCGTTGATGCAAGTGCCATTGGAACTTCCCAGGTCCCTGACCTGCACCCCGTCGGGGCCCACCGTCAGCTCGGCGTGGCGCCGGGAGATCGTTGGATCATAGATCGCGATATCGCTGCTGACGCCGCGGCCCACCACGAGAGTGCGACCGGGTGGCAGCTCGAAGCTCTGATCTCCGGAGAAGCTGACGAGGCGGTAGGGCATGGACGGAATATGGCTACGTTTTCTTCTCCATACCTTGTCCCGCCCGGTCCGCCAGCGCCAGGGCCAGCAGCACGGCGCGGGCCTTCGCCTCCGTCTCCTCCCATTCCGCCGTCGGCTCGGAGTCGGCCACGATCCCGGCTCCCGCCTGGATCCATGCGGTTCCGCCCCGGATCACGCAGGTCCGGATGGCAATGGCGGTATCGAGGGTTCGCGCACCCCACCCGACGTATCCGACTGCCCCAGCATAGGGTCCCCGCCGGACCGGCTCCAGTTCGTCGATGATCTGCATGGCGCGAACCTTGGGTGCACCCGAAACGGTACCGGCCGGAAAACAGGCGGCCAGCGCGGCAACCGCATCGAGCTCCGGGCGCAGGCGGCCCCGCACCTCGCTGACGAGGTGCATGACATGGGAGTAGCGCTCGATCGCCATGAACGCGGTAAGGCGCACGGTTCCGTACTCGGCCACTCGCCCCACATCATTTCGACCGAGGTCAACCAGCATGAGATGCTCGGCCCGTTCCTTCGGATCAGCCAGCAGCTCTTCGGCAAGTCGTCCATCCTGGTCCGGCGAGAGCCCACGCGGGCGGGTTCCCGCGATGGGACGGAGCGTGATCTCGTTGTCCTCGACTCGGATCAGGATCTCGGGCGAGCTGCCAATGAGGTATATGTCGTCACAGTGGAGATAGTACAGGTAAGGAGCAGGGTTGAGCGCCCGGAGATAACGGTAGGTGAGAAACGGGTTCGGTGCCGGCAAATCCAGCCGGCGGGAGAGTACAGTCTGGAACGTATCGCCGGCTCCGATGTATTCCTTGATGGAACGGACGTCGTCCTCAAATCGACCCCGGGAATACGGACCCACCATCGCCGGAAGCGTGGTGGCGTGGTCAATCGGTAGCACGGAATTCTCCCCCGGGCTCCGGAGCCGCTCGAGCCAGCAGTCAATCCGAGCCACCGCTTCCTCAAAGAGCCGCCGGAGTTCCTGGGGCGCTGCCCCGGGCCGCACCTCGACAGTGGCGACAACGGTCGCTCGATTGAACAGGTTGTCCAGTACCAGCAAGGTGTTCACCACCATGAGAAGCGCGTCCGGCAGATCCCGATCGTCCGGTGGGGGGGTCGGGAGTGACTCGATACTGCGGACGATGTCGTAGCCCAGGTAGCCCACCGCCCCGCCAGTAAATCGCGGCAGTCCGGGAACCTCTACCGGCGGGTGCCGCCGCATGGTCCGCCCCAGGTGCTCCAACGGCGCGATGTCTCTCTCCACCACTTTCCAGCCGGTCGCGGCGGTCCAGCGCGAGCATTCCCGGTCCCGATACCGGTAGACCTCAGTGGGATCAGTCGCCAGGAAGGTGTAGCGCGCCCAACGCTCTCCGCCCTCCAGAGACTCGAGCAGAAATCCGTAAGGCCCGCGATGAAGTTTTGCGAAGGCTGAAACGGGCGTGTCGCCGTCGAGCAAGACCTCGTGTGTAACCGGCACCATCCCTCCCTGCCGAGCCCGTTCGACAAACGCGTCGTAGCTCGGGCTCATTGGGGCGCCGCCACCAGGTAGCTGCCGGAGGTTGCGATGGGTGCGCTGACGTGGTCCAGCTCGGGCCGGACCGACGGCAGCAGCTCGATCTGGTTCTCCGGCAGCAGGTGTCCGATCGCCAGCGCAGCTTCGAACGCACCATCGGTCCGGTACACCTGGCGGGCGCGTTCCGGGGCAGAGAAGAATCGGGCGTACTCGAACCTGAGGTTGGCAGCCGTCCGCATGGGCCTGCTCATCGCGATATCCAGCCCATACACACCCGGCCTCGGCTTGACGTCCACGGTGACGATCTGCCCGCTGTCGGGAAATGCCCCGCCCGGGAAGGTAAGCCGGGCGAACACGACGTTCTCCGGCGGGCCTTGCCGAAGCACGATGGTTCGATGCGTACCAGCGGGAAAGCTTACCGAGGTATCGGAAGGCGGCGGACCCGAGGTTTCCAGGACAATGGTCCGGTTGATCGGCAGCACCCTGGCGGCAGTCGGTTCCTCTGGTGCCGCGACCGGAATCGGCCTCCTGGAGCCACAGCCGGAGCCGACTATCACGGCAACGAGCCAGGTTGCCGGTCTCCTCAGGCTTCGGGATATTGCCCGCAGGTCCAGGACCAAGCCATGGCAGATCGACATTCAGAAGTTGAGAGGTGAGAGGTAAGAGTGCGACATCAAAGGTCAGAGGCGAGGGGTAAGGTGAAGCGAACAGGCCTCTGGCTGGGCCGAGGCACAGGAGGTCTCACGCTCCTGCTTCTTACCGCTCACCTTTCACCTCTCTCCGCCCAGTCCTGGAATACATCCAAAACGCTGTCCCTGGTTCGACGCGCGGTCGACCGTCGGCTGGCCACACAGGCGGATAGCTCCCTGACCAGCTATCGCGCGCGGGCGCATGGATTCCTCTTCTTTTTGGCCCAAGTGGGAGAAGGTCTAGCCGAGCCTCCGCGGCTGGTGAAAGCGGACCAGCTCGAGGTGGAAGTGTATTGGCAGGCACCCAACCGCAGCAAGCAGGTAATTCTGGGCTGGCGGAACGGCACGTTCTTGCCGACCGACATCAGCTATCATCGCGATCATCTGGGAATCGTCACCAACAATTTCGGAAATGTGATTCGAATTGGAGAAGGGGACGAAGTCCGGGACGTGGTTCATCCCCTCTCGCCCGCGGGGCTCAGTTCGTACGACTTCGCACTGACGGATTCCGCGGCGATTCGGACCGCCCAGGGCGAGATCATGGTACAGCAAATCCAGGTGCGTCCACGCTCGTTCCGGGAGCCGCTGGTGGTTGGGACCCTGTACCTGGATGTCGCGTCAGCTGAGTTGGTCCGATTCCGGTTCAGCTTCACGGCGCCATCCTATCTCGACCGGCAGTTGGAGGACATCAGCGTCGTCCTGGAGAACGCGATTTACCAGGGTCGGTTCTGGCTTCCTCACCGGCAGGAGGTGGAGATCCGCCGCCGGGCTACCTGGCTCGACTTTCCAGCCCGAGGAATCATCAGGGGCCGCTGGGAAATTGACGGGTACGACTTGAACGTGAAGCTGCCTGCCACGCTCGACGCCGCTCCGGCGATCGGTGGCCTGGTTCACCCCGGAGGTGATTCGCTCTGGCGCGAGCCACTGGAGCAGGCCATTGCCGGGGTGGCGCAGCCGGTGAATCGCCAGGACATGGCGTCGCTCCGTGCCGAGGTCGAACGGATTGCCGGTTCTCGTCTGCTGGTCGGATTGCCGTCCCAGCGGCTTGCCACGGGATCTCTCAGCGATATAGCCCGGGTAAACCGGGTTCAGGGGCTGGCGCTGGGCTTCGGCGGAGTGTTCGGACTCAGCCACGCTCGACTCCAAGTCCGACCGGCGGTCTCGTATGGCACTGCGGATCACCGAGTGCTCGGCGCGCTCGCGGCCGGCTGGAGTGCGGGGGCCAATCGGCTCGAGGTTA